>Ga0208630_100077_pt1 | contig 36986 bp, 57 predicted proteins | sample LakWasMet32_HOW6_2_FD_183874 | JGI IMG/M metagenome (GOLD analysis project Ga0208630, IMG submission 183874) | Freshwater sediment methanotrophic microbial communities from Lake Washington under simulated oxygen tension - Sediment Metagenome... | ecosystem: Environmental > Aquatic > Freshwater >... | reverse complement strand
ACGTTTGCCACTCGTTAAGTTCGTTATTGGCAGGCTTGTTAATAATAAGTTCCAACGGTTCAACATTAAAAGCCTTTGCAATGCTTTCAAGCGTGCCGATAGTAGTTTTATTTTGCTGATTTAATATGCGGCCGATAGTTGACTGATCAACACCGGAACGTTTAGCTACTGCCGATTGCGTGCGCATGTCCAAGCTCCCGTCCATAAGCTCTCGCAGGCGCGTTGCAATCATTTGAGGTAGGTTAAAAGTATGCATATAAGCAATATTAGCACATCATATAAGCAAATATGCAAGTTTTTTTATTAAAGGGTATTGCGCACAATAAGCCATTATGCTTAAATGCATAAATACCAACTAATTTTATGAAAGGATATGCATAAATGCATAATGCAACCCCAACCGGCGAACCAATTATTAAGTATTTACAAAGAAAGCTAAACACCGAATATAAGCGCAAGCACTTGGCGCTATCAAAAGAATTAAAGACCGTAAGCCAGCACACCATTAGCAGAATTGCGCGAGGCGCAACTGATCCAGCTTTAAGCTCAAGTCAAACTCTTTTAGATTACTTCATAGCAAACGAACCCAAACAACAACCAGCCGCTAAGAAAGCGAGAGGTTAGTGAGCAGTACCCCGGCAGGCGTGTGCATACGCTGGGGCGGTGATATTTGCCCACCGCCCCACGCCGGGCTTTTATTAATGGGCAAATTGAAAGGCAATTTATGAAATTGATTGTTAAGGGCTGGGCGTCATTTCAGCACTACAAAGACCGCTCGCCACCTTGGATTAAATTACACAAAACTTTACTTGATAATTTTGAATATCAAAGCTTGCCTCTTGCTAGCAGAGCGCTAGCACCAATGTTGTGGTTGCTAGCAAGCGAGCAAATAGACGGATCAATTGACGCAGACCCGCGAAAACTTGCTTTTAGGTTGCGCACTAGCGTTGACGAGGTGGTGGCAGGACTTAACCCGTTGATTGAAAGCGGTTTTTTTATTGGTGATAGCATTGCGCTAGCGGATTGCAATCAAGGTGCTATGCCAGAGACAGAGAGAGAGACAGAGGCAGAGATAGAGACAAAGACAAAAACACCATTGGCCAAAAAAACCAAAAACAACCACGACGATAATTTTGAACGGTTTTGGCAGTTGTACCCCAAAAAAGTTGGTAAAGACGCGGCAAGTAAAGCATGGGGTAAGTTAAAAGAAAAATCAGAAACACTATTGCTAATTGCTGACGCATTAGCTTGGCAAATTGAAAGTGAACAATGGCAAAAGGAAAATGGCCAATTTATTCCTAACCCAAGCACGTATTTAAACCAAGCTCGCTGGCTAGATCAGCCGCTTGCCAAACAAAGCAATGTTTTGGGTAAGGCAGGCATGGCAACCCGCGAGGCGGCCGCAAGATTTATGGAGAGAGGTTAGTATGCAGGACGACGACAAAAAACGATTTATTGATGTTTTAATTGGATTGGCTGATTACTACGAAAAAAACCTATCAGAAACAACAATCGCACTTTACTGGCATGCTTTGCGCAAATATGACCTTAAGGCGGTCGAGCGCGCATTTTTCAATCACACGCAAAAACCTGAGAATGGCCAGTTTATGCCAAAGGTGGCCGACATTGTTTTGATGCTTGAGGGCACTAGCACCGACGGCGCATACATTGCTTGGACAAAAGTTGATAACGCAGTTAAGCGCGCAGGCATTTATTCGGACATTGCATTTGATGACTGGATCATTCACAGAGTAATTTTAGACATGGGCGGTTGGATTGCATTGTGCGGAAAAAATGAGCATGAGTGGCCGTTTATTGCCAAAGAGTTTGAGAATCGTTACCGCGGCTATCACATAAAGCGCGACACTAAGGAATACCCGCCAATTTTAATCGGCATAGCTGGCGCCGAAAATCGCAAGGGCGGCTTTAAGGTTGAGCCTCCTATTTTGATAGGCGACACAGTAAAGGCTCAGGCCGTGATTGCAGGCGGCACTAATGCCCCGCTAATAGGAATGACACAGGCAATAAATTTACTTGGTGAAGTTGCGCCAAAAATTATGCATAAATGCATTAGAGCCGTAGCATGACCGTGCAATGCCTAACTTGCAAACGTTTTTCACTGAAAAACAAACAGGGTGGCACTTCACCAATGGCCGTGCATGGTTTTGGTTATTGTGAGTATGAGGCAACAGGCACTTATACAAGCGCGCGTTACGAGAGAGATTGTGCAAAGCACATTGAAGCCGCGCCCGCAATGGTGCAATCGAGAATTGATTTTTTAACAAAGGGAAAATAATAAATGGAAAATGATAAAACAGTTAAATTTAGCGAGTTAACACTTAACTTGCTGAGAGAAAATGCGGCCGAATTTAGGCCGGGATTTGTGGCATGGGTTGCAGACAATTGGGGCCTTTATCTGCAATTTGAAAACGAGGCGCTACAAGTAGCAAAAGCAGGCCGCGAACATTACAGCGCTCGAACAATTGGCGAGTATTTGCGCCACCAAACAACAGTCCGCGAAAATAACAGCCCATTTAAGCTAAATGATCACACTATCCCGGACATGGCCCGCTTGTTTGCGCTTCGTTATCCGAATTATTGCAATTTGTTTGCTTACCGTGCCTCACCAAACCGTCCAGCGCCTAAGCACGCCCAGCGTTATGCAAATATGCATGAAATGGAGGCGGCATGAGTAAAATCGTTTTTCACATACCCGGCACGCCGGTTGGCAAAGGTCGCCCACGTTTCGCTCGCCGAGGTAAATTTGTTGCCACCTACACGCCTGAGAAAACCGCCAGCTATGAAAACTTAGTAAAGGTTAAGGCTATGGACGCAATGCGCGGGTGCAAACCGTTTGAGCGTGCGTTATCAGCGCATATTTATTTAACCGTAACACCGCCGGAAAGTTGGAGCAAAAAGAAAAAGGCACAAGCACTAAACGGCGAGATTTACCCGACCAGCAAGCCGGACATGGACAATGTGATTAAGGGAATTTTTGACGCAATGAATGAGATTGTTTACAAGGACGACAAGCAAATTGTTTCATTACTATGCATCAAGCGCTACGGTGAGGCCGCGAATGCCCAAGTGCAAATAAGTGAGTTTGTGGAGGCCGAGGCATGACAGCATACCCGGCACAGTTTTACCGCGACCCAAGCGAGTTAGTGGACGCCATACGCCGCCAGCAATGCGACGGTTGTGTTAATGAAAACGTGATTATGTTCAAAGATACCAAAACGAGATCATGCGACCGAGGAAACAAGCACAGCGACAACGGCGGCACTCGTTGCAATTTTTTCAAACGTAAAGGGGTAGGCAATGCAGTTAAGTAATTGGCAGATTTTAGGCTTGGGCATTGTTATTGGTTTTTATTTATCTGCGTCAATAATCGGCTTGTTAATACATTTAGTTAACAAAGCAGAGAAACAACTTGGGGAGGTTTTAGGAAATGACTAACCCGATATTTCAAAGCACTAGCCAAGCGGTGCATTTCTCTTTTTTGATTGAGGCATACGAACCAGGAGCAGAGAGCGCAATGGGAAAGATATTGCGCCGGCATTTGGAGGAGTTAGGCATGAGCACCGGCGAGCGTGAGCCTAGTAGCATTGACTTTGGCGGCTTAAGCGCAATGGAGGTGAGAGGACAAGCGGCCATGATACGCTCAGCAATCAATACGCATTTAGCACCTTGCGAGGCTTGGGCAATCAAAGCCAAGTATGGCCAAACCAAAACCATTGAACGACAAGGCAAACCAAAGTCTTACGTTTTCACCCCGGAGCGGGTGGACGCCATGCGACAACTTGCGCGTAACTTGGCCCCGAATTACTCAAGCATACCAAGCAACGCGGTTTTGTGGCTGATTGCAAGGGCATGCGGTGAGCTTGAGCATGTGCGCCCAACGTTTCGGGATATTGAGGAGCAAGCCGGCGGCAGTAAAAGCGAGTTGTGCCGGGTGTTTCCTCAAGTTAAAAAATCTTTGCGCGAGCTGGAAAACCGGAGCATTGACAAGTTGACGCCAATATTTCAACGCGAGGGGATAGTGCCAGACAGTGCGTTTGCATAAATTTATTATGTTTAATGCATAAATGCATTGACACGCTCAGGACAAAAGAGTTAAATAAAACCTATTCTAGCAACACCTATCACCAAAGCCCGCTTAATTGCGGGTTTTGTGTTTATACGCATGGTTATTGTGCAACATTGAGGGTAATCGCGTAATTCACCTTGAGCATAGTAACCAGCCGTATAAAAGTTTTTGCGGGCGATAACTGACCGGATAGAAACCGAGTTAATGGCTGTTATCAGCCCCTTACCGTTTTGGGCACCGCTCGGTTTCCATGCCGGCCCTCCCTTTGCTCCTAAGCAACGCGGTGCCCTCCCTAGCATTTGTTGATGCGTAAGCGCCTGACATGCACTCCTCTTACCCCGGCTCCGGCTGGGGATTTTTTTAAAGGCTTATTATGACGACCGTAAAAAAGCCGTCAAAAGACGGCATTAAAAAAACAGTAACAAAACAACCAGCAACAGAAAAGCGGAAAGTTGGCAGGCCGACGATTAAAACCGACGTGCTTAAAAATGAGCTTTGCCGGTTGATAGCTGAGGACGGGCTGAGCGCGCGCAAGGCATGCATTACCGTTGGCTTAACTTTCCAAACGTTTTGGGAATGGCTGAGCAAGGACAAAGAATTTACTGAGCAATACACGCGCGCAAAAGAGTTGCAGGCTGAAAACTACGCCGACCAAATAGTTGAGATTGCAGACGAACCGCCGGAGCTTGTTGTTGACGACGCAGGAGCCGCGAGAATGGACAGCGCTTTTGTGCAACATCAAAAGCTTAGGATTGACAGCCGCAAGTGGGTTGCCTCAAGACTATTGCCTAAGAAATACGGCGACAAAATACAGCAGGAAGTTACCGGGGCAAACGGCGGCCCTATACAGCAATCAATCGTAACCCCGGAGCAATTGGACGAGGCCATAAAAAATGGCATTAGAAACAAGTTTTAATGATGCCGAGATATTGGCCGCGCGAGGTTATGCAAGGGCTGATTTATACGACTTTAGCCGCTGGATGTTTCTCAAGCGCAAAGGCTTTGCTTGGATTAAGGCGCCGCACCATGAGCTTGTTTGCAATGCGCTCATGCGCGTTTATACCGGCGATTGCAAGCGCCTGATCATCAACATACCGCCGCGCTACTCAAAAACTGAGTTGGTGCTTAACTTCATTGCTTGGTGCTTGGGCAAGGTGCCCGATAGCGAGTTTATTTTGACCAGCTACGCCGGCGGCCTTGCGACTAATAACGCATGGGTTGCCCGTGAGCTAATCCAGCATGAGGAATATAAGGCAATATTTCCGGACACGAATTTACGCAGTGATAGCTCAGCAAAAGGCGAATGGCGCACGACCGCAAACGGCATTGTGTATGCCGCGGGTGCAGGCGGCACGATTACCGGCTACGGCGCTGGCAAGCACCGCAAAGGCTTTGGTGGCGCAATCATCATTGATGACCCGCACAAACCGGACGAGGCGACCAGCCAAGTAATGCGGCAAAACGTGCTTGATTGGTTTACCAATACACTTGAGAGCAGAAAAAACGACCCGACCAACACGCCAATAATTCTGATCATGCAACGATTGCATGAAAGCGATTTGGCCGGTTGGTTGATTAAAGGCGGCAACGGCGAGAAATGGGAAACCGTTATTTTGCCGGCTGAGTGCGACAGCACAGACGACCCGCTGGGGCGCGCGATTGGCGAGCCGCTATGGCCTGCAAAACACACGGCCGACATGCTGGCCGTCATGCGTGGCAAAAACAGTTACGTTTACGCTGGGCAATACCAGCAACGACCCGCACCGCTCGGCGGTGGCATTATCAAGGGCGCATGGTTTAAGCGTTACCGCGTATTGCCGCATTTGACTTATCGCAAGATTTTTGCAGATACCGCGCAAAAGACCAAAGAGCATAACGACTTTACAGTTTTGCAATGCTGGGGCAAAGGTGCTGACGGTTACGCATATTTGATTGATCAAATGCGTGGCAAGTGGGAGGCGCCGGAGTTAAAGCGCCGCGTTGTGGACTTTTGGAATAAACACCAAGCCGTTGACCCGGTGGAATATGGCGCCTTGCGCGTCATGGCCATTGAGGACAAAGCCAGCGGCACGGGCTTAATTCAAGACCTGAGCGTTACTAGCGCAATCCCGGTTGAAGCTATTGAGCGGGTTAAAGATAAGTTAACGCGAGTTATGGACATAACCGGCTACATTGAAAGCGGCCGCGTTTACCTCCCGGATGATGCGGCTTGGGTTAGCGAGTTTGTGGGCGAGTGCGAGGCTTTTACGCCAACCGACAGCCACGAACACGACGACCAAATTGACCCGATGGTTGACGCAATTAACGACATGGTGGCCACGGGCAACATATTGGACACATGGGCACGAATGACCGATTAGGAATTTTTAATGAGCAAGTTAATGTATAAGCGCGTTGTTGGCGACGTAGGATTTAAAGACGCCGAGCACTGGATTACATTACACCCAAATGGTAAAGGCAACGGCAAGGGCACCCCGGCACTGATCAACGGCGCTGGCCAGATTATCGGCGGCGCGGGTGGCAAGCTCAACGGCAAAGTTGTAAGCCCTAAGAGCAAGAGCCCGGAAAAGCGCGGCACCGAGGGCCAGCACGCCCCTGCAATATGGTTGGGGCCTGCAAAGCCGGAGCAAAAAACAAACACCTCAGCAGGCACCGGCGCAACCGCACCCGCGACAGCGCCAAAGCCTGCCGCGGCACCAACCCCGGCCCCGGCACCCGCACCAACGGCGCCGACAGTAACACCAACGGCCGCACCGGCACCAAGCGACGTCAACCCTTACGCTAGAGGCTCAAAAGAAAGTTACGAATTTGAGCGAGCCAAAAAAATTGAGTTATCCAAAAAAGCCAATGAGTTAACGGAAAACGCAAAGACGCTTGAGGACGAAAAGGCGGCAATGGTTGCTCACCTTGCGGCATATAACGCTTGGAATGCTTGGAAAGCGGCAAGGCCGAAAGAGTTAACTCAGCACGCTATTGCATACCACGCACATAAAAAACAAATTGCTAAGCTTGAAAAAGAGGCCAAAAAAGGCCAGCCACGTAAGAAAAAAGAGGCGCCAGCCGGGCGCTCATTTGCTGACGACACGCCCGAAAGCGTACACGCTAAGCTGAGCGAAAGTTGGGGGCTTGGATTTTCTAACGGCGTAAAGCAAGGCAAAGCAAAAGAATATTACCGGCAAGAAATAGTCCGCGGCAGAAATTTACCGCCGGAGGAATTAAAAAGCCGCTTGCAGGAATATAACCGCCTGCAACAAATTGAGAGTAAAGACCCCGGCCATAGGCTACGCGGGCACACCTCAATTGACATTACACAAAAGACAGCCTCAGCAAAGGCAATGCGCGAAATGATAACGCACGTTGATAACGCAATGGCAACACTGCAAGCCTCCGGGTTTGATGTTAAAAAGGCATTAAGCAAGGCAAACGTGCAACTTGTTGCAGGCTCAACCGGCGCGGCTAATGGGCACGCATGGGGTGGCGGCATGATGGGCCAAGGCAATGACGGCTATTTTTCTATAAGCCCGACAAAGCGCGGCTCATTTAATGAGGAGCAATCCAACCGCCATGAGGCACGAATTGCCGCCGGACAAGGACGTTGGTCGGTTTCCTCCTCAGCAAAAGACCAAACGAGAGCAACTATTGTGCACGAATTAGCTCACGCGCTGGGCTTGCGTGAAAACGTCAGATCAACCGACCGCTTGGCTAAGGTAATGGACGAAGCTTTACCCGACCGGAGCAAACGCCGGGATTGGATAAGGCAGAACATAAGCGAGTATGCAACAACCAACATAAATGAGCTTGATGCGGAATTGGCCGCAATGGTGACAGACCCGGATTATAAGCGCGGTACGTTGCCAGCACAGTTGGAGGCGCATGTTGACTGGCTTTTTGAGAAAATTAAATAATGTTACCAATTCCTAAAAATCCAAACTTTAGAGCGCCGGAAGTCAGCGACGAGGAGTTTTACAACCCTACCCGCGGGGAGGACGAAACTCTTATTGCAACGGGAGCGTTTGACGAGGATATGAGCCGGGCAGAGTTAATGCAATCAGCCTTAAACGAAGTTAGAGCGCTGAAAGAAAAGCTTAAAAAGTAAATAAACAAGGATTGTTAAATGAGCACTCAAACAAACGACGCAGGCGGCAAAACTATTGCGGCTAAGGTTGCCGATAGTTTTCAAAATCTGCTTGCGCGGGTGGGTTTGGGTGCAGGCAGTCAAAACGACGGCAGTAATTACGGCTTTTCACCGATCAGCCGCAACCGCATTCAACTTGAATTTGCTTACCGCTCAAGCTGGATTGCGGGCAAGAGCGTTGACGCTTTTGCGGACGACATGACGCGCGAGGGGGTTAACGTCAAGTGCGACATTGAGCCGGACAAGTTGGAGCAATTGGAAAAAGCCGCCGGCAAGCTAAAAATATGGGATGCCATTAACGACACAACTAAATGGTCGCGCCTTTACGGCGGCGCCATTGCGGTTATGCTGATTGACGGCCAAAACCCTAGCACACCGCTACGCAAAGACACGATACAAAAAGACCAATTCAAGGGCTTGCTAGTCCTTGACCGCTGGATGATTCAACCAACCCTTGAGGACTTGGTGACAGATTACGGCCCGGACTTGGGCAAGCCTAAGTATTACAAAATACTGGCTGACGCTCAGGCGCTAGTTAATCAAAACATACATTACAGCCGAGTGTTGCGCCTTGACGGGGTAGAGTTACCGTACTGGCAACGCATTGCTGAGAACGGGTGGGGCCAATCAGTGCTTGAGCGCTTATGGGATAGGCTGGTTGCATTTGACAGCACCACAGAGGGCGCGGCGCAATTAGTTTACAAAGCGCACTTACGCACTTACAAAGTGAAAGGCTTACGCCAAATTATCGGCGCGGGTGGCAAGGCGTTTGATGGTCTGATTGCTCAAATTGATGCAATCCGGCAATTCCAAACTAATGAGGGCATGACCCTTATGGACGCCGAGGACACCTTTGAGACGCACAGTTATAGCTTTGCTGGATTAAACGACGTGCTTTTACAGTTTGGACAGCAACTAAGCGGCGCAATTGATATTCCGCTTGTGCGCTTGTTTGGACAAAGCCCTGCCGGCTTAAATGCTACCGGTGAAAGCGACTTGCGCAATTACTACGACAGCATTAAGCAACAACAAGAGCGTAAATTGCGCTCAGCCGTCGAAACCATTTACAACGTGCTTTACAGATCAACATTTGGCGAGGCACCACCAGCCAACATGGCGATTGAGTTTAATCCGTTGTGGCAAGTGAGCGATACGGAAAAAGCAACGATTGCCAACTCGGTAACTGACGCGGTAACTAAGGCCAGCGACAGCGGCTTAATTGACAGACACACAGCGCTTAAAGAGTTGCGACAATCCAGCGCAGTAACAGGCGTGTTTAGCAACATTACCGACGAGGACATTAAAGAGGCTGAGAATGAGCCGCCGCCCGACTTTAACGAGGTAGGTAATGAGGGCGAGGACTTAGATAATGAAACAAACCCGAAACCCGGTACAAGCGAGGCGAGCCGAGAGGATATACGCCCAGCAACTTAGCCGACTTGCCAAGCAAATTGGCCAAATTATTACCGGCTACCAGCCAAAAGACTTAAACGAGGCCAGCACGTTAAACGACATGCTGAGGCGCTACGGTGAGGCGCTAACGCCATGGGCGACCAAGGTTGCAACTGACATGCTAACCGAAGTAAACGCGCGCGATATAAACGCATGGCGTGCGCTTGGCGGCGAAATAAGCAAGGGGCTTATGCGCGACATTATGCTGGCCCCGGCTGGCGAGGTTATGCGAGCACTATTAAGCGAGCAAGTGACGCTCATTAAAAGCATGCCAATTGACGCCGCACAGCGCGTTCATGATTTGACGCTCAAAGGGTTGGAGGACAGCACCCGCGCAAACCAAATCGCTAAAGAGATTTTGCGGAGTGGCGAAGTCAGTAAAAGCAAGGCTATGTTGATTGCACGCACTGAGGTTGCCCGCACTGGCTCAGTATTGACCGAGGCGAGGGCCAAGCACGTTGGCAGTGACGGCTATATTTGGCAGACCAGCCGCGACGGCGACGTGCGCCAAAGTCACAAAGAAATGCAAGGCAAGATTGTGAAATGGAGCGACCCGCCAACGCTTGACGGCATGACCGGACACGCTGGTTGTTTCCCAAATTGCCGTTGCTGGGCGCAAGTTTTATTGCCTGATTAACACATGCACGACGCAACACACACAACCCGCTCCGGCGGGTTTTTTATTGGACAAGACCATGAAAACCAAAACAAACGACCGCATGGGATTTTTGACGGTTGAGCAACTAGGCCCCAAGCAAAGCATGACGCCTGAGGGCTTTTTGCTATGCGAGAGCGTGCCCATTGCTCGCATTGGCAATCAAATGTATAGCGACAAAGAAATCCCGCTAGAGGGCGACGCTGATGGTCTTTTGCAGATTGAGCGCGCCCCTGATGAAGTATTTAAAGATGAAACGCTGGCGAGCTTTGAGGGCAAGCCGGTAACGATTGACCACCCCGACACTTTCGTTAACCCGGAAAACTGGAAAGAGTTAGCCGTTGGGGTAACTCAAAACGTGCGCCGCGGCGCCGGTATTGAGGACGACCTTTTGCTTGCTGATTTGTTAGTAACCGACCAGCAAGCGATTGAGGCAGTACGCGCGGGGCTTCGAGAGGTTTCGTGCGGCTATGAGGCTGATTATGAGCAAACGGCACCCGGCAAAGGGCGCCAACTGAACATCATTGGCAATCATGTGGCGCTTGTAGAGCGTGGCCGCGCTGGCCCGCGTTGTTCAATTCAAGATAAGGATTTAGACATGAAACAGAAACCAAAAGGAAAGTTGAGCTTTATTGACAAGCTCAAAAAGTTTTTAGACAGCGAGGTTGAGGCTGAGAAACTGGAAAAAGAAACCGGCGACGAGGACGAAATGGAAAGCCAAGTGCCGGCCGGAAAATCAGAGCTTGAGGCTGAGGAAAAAACCACAGACGAGAACGACATTGGCGAGCGCTTAGCACGTATTGAGGCGGTGTTGGCCAAGTTAGTTCCAATGGAGGAGGCTGAGCACGAAACTAGCCTTGACGCTGATGGCGACGAGCCGGAGGACGAAGACGAGGTTAAAACCGGCGACGACGTGCTTGAGGCTGAACCCGCGGAAACTAACAAAGAGGCTAAGGGCGAAGTGCTGACAGGCGACAGCTTAAAAGCAGTAATTGCACGCGCTGAGATTTTAGCACCGGGCATTCAAGTGCCAACAGGCGACGCCAAAGGCTCAAGCAAAACGATTGCAACATTGCAACGCAAGGCTTTAAGCACAGCATACGCAACCGCTGACGGCAAAAAGGCAATCGAGCCGTTTTTGATGAAGCGCGAAATTAAAACTTTAACCGGCGACGCATTAAGCGCGGTGTTTACTGGCGCGGCTGAGTTGATGCGAGCAAGCAACAACAATCGCGGCATGCGCATGAGCGCCGCGAAAACAACGGATTTCGGTAAAGCGACAAGCCCAGCCGATATTAACGCCCGTAATCGGGAACATTGGGCCAAGCAAACCGGCCGCTAACATAAAGGAAAATTACCATGGTAGCTTTTTTAACTCGTATGCCTTTTGGCATCCCCGGCGACGTAACTCGCCAATCACAAGCAAAGATTGAGGCACAAGTTTTAAACGCCTCTTTGCCTTTTTCAGCATTTGGCTTATTTGGCAAGATTGCATCCGGCAAGTTTGTGCCGTTTGCAGGCGCAGAAACAGCCGCCGACGCTTACGGCATTTTAGTGCGCCCTTATCCAATTACGGGCACAAACGCAAGCGACCCGCTGGGCACCTCAGTGCCACCAAAAACGGGCTTGGCTGACGTTTTACGCTCAGGCTATATCAACGTTAAAAACAACGCAGGCACCCCGGCGGTGGGCGGCGCAGTTTATGTGCGTATTGCGGCGGCGGCGGCAGGCAAGCCTATTGGCGGTTTTGAGGCGGCGGCTGACGGCGTTAACACAATTGCCATTGCTGGCGCAACTTTCGCAGGTGCCGCAGACGCTAACGGCAACGTTGAAATTGCTTACAACATTTAATAAGGGGTAGAACATGAAACGCAATTTAATTCGTGTCGCAACACGCGACGCGCTTATGACTTTTGACGCTCGCACTATTGATAGCGCTGGCGTTTTCTTAATTGGCGAGCTTGAACGCTTAGACCAAAAGCTACACATGCCGCTTGCGACCGTTACTTGGTCGCGCGACATTATGCTACGCGAGGACGTAAGCATTGCCGACGAGTTTAGCTCATTTACAAACTCAAGCTTTGCGGCCGCTCCGGGCGTGCAAGGCTCAGGCAAGGCATGGGTTGGCAAAGATGCCAACGCTATTACTGGCATTTCGCTGGACATTGGCAAGACTTCAAACCCATTGCCTTTGTGGGCAATGCAATTGGGCTGGACTTTGCCGGAGTTAGAAAGTGCGCAGAAGTTAGGCCGTCCAGTTGACCAGCAAAAATTCAGCGGTATGCAATTAAAATACCAAATGGATATTGACGAGCAAGTGTACATTGGTGACACAGCGCTTGGCTTTACTGGCTTGGTTAATAGCTCATTGGTTACAAACGTTGCCAACGCAACAACCGGCGGCTGGGGCACAGCTACCGCTGACCAAATCTTGGCAGACGTTAACGAGTTGCTTAACTCAGTTTGGACAGCCTCAGCTTACGCTGTATGCCCAAGCAAATTGCTGATTGACCCGGTAAATTACAGCCGCTTAGTAAGCAAGCTGGTTTCAACCGCTGGCAATATCTCAATCCTTGAGTTTTTGAAACAAAACAGCTTGTCAAACTCAATCAACGGCAGACCGCTTGATATTCAACCGGTTAAGTGGTTAACTAATCGTGGCACAAGCAACACAAACCGCATGGTTGCTTACACGCCTGACGACGACAAAGTGCGTTTCCCATTGGTGCCGTTACAACGTACACCGCTGGAATACCGCGACTTGCGCCAGTTGACAACATACTTTGGCCGCTTGGGTGTGGTTGAGTTTGTTTATCCCGAAACACTTGGCTACCGCGATAACATTTAAGGGGAAACGGCATGGCGACAATTCAAGTTGTAAAAGCGTTTAACCTTAACGTTGATGCGGTAATTACGCATTACCCGGTTGGCAAGCACGAAGTTACCGACGAGGTGGCAAAGCACCCATGGGTGCAACATTTCATTGAGGCAGAGGCGGCGCCGGCAGACAATGAGAAAACAGCCGAGCAAGTGGCTGAGGAAACCGCGGCAATCGTTAAGGGGTTGGTGACGGACGAAAAGCCGGTGCCAATTATGGACGCAATTAACGCCGCATTAAAAGAGGCAGGCTTGCCAGCAATTAAAGCCGCTGATCGTGATGCGATTTTAACAGTAACAGAGTAAGGTATTAAAATGGACATTATCACCTTTCGGCAAGATTTCCCGGAGTTTGCCAGCACAACCGATTACCCGGACGCGCAAGTTACGTTTTGGCTCGGCGTGGGCGGCAAGCTTTTGCGTGCCGAGAGGTGGTTTGACCTTTTAGACCAAGGGCTTGAGCTTTTCACGGCGCACCATTTAGCTATTGGAGCAAAAGACCTAGCCACGGCAACCGCCGGCGGCATACCCGGAGCCGTGCAAGGCAACGTAACCGCTAAATCAGTGGATAAAGTAAGCGTTAGCTATGACGCGAGCCGCGTTACATACGACGACGCAGGGTTTTGGAATATGACAAGCTACGGCTTGCGTTATTGGAATTTACTCATGTTGGTTGGCGCCGGTGGCGTGCAACTATAAGGACAAAAGAATGCTTACAGTATTATTGACAGCACTATGCTTGGCCGGCGTACTGGTTACGCTTTTTGGCGCATGGGTGCTTGTAATGCTGGGCAAAAGCTTGCGGGCGCCGGCAGATACCAGTAACCGCATTAACCGCGTGCGCTTGCTATGGTTTGTGCTAACGCGGCCGGAGCTATTTGTTGACGCTTTCCCGTGGCTTAAACACGATGAGCTAGACAATATGCGGGGCACGCCATGAAAGGCGTAAAAGTTACCAAAGACATATTGGCCGAAGTGGTGCGGAGCATTAACGACTTGGTAAAAAAGGACGTGCTTGTTGGCATACCTGATACTACAACCGAGCGCGACGACAGCGAGCCGGTAAACAATGCAACGCTGGGTTACATACATGAGAACGGTAGCCCGGTGCGCAACATACCCGCGCGGCCGTTTTTGGTGCCGGGCGTTGAGGATGCGCAGGAACGCATAGAGCAAAGGCTTAATAAAGCCGCAAAAGCCGCACTTAATAGCCAGCGACGCAAAAGCGACGACGAGCTAGAGGCGGCCGGAATGATTGCCCGCGACAGCGTAAAGCGTAAGATTAACAGCGGCGACTTTGAGCCGCTGGCCATGGCAACATTACGCGCACGGGCGGCAAAAGGCCGTAAAGGTGCACAAGCTGAGCTTGCCAGCCGAGCCGCAGGCAATGCGCCAAACAACGACAATGCAAGGCCGCTGATTGACACCGGCCAACTACGCAACAGCATTAATTATGTTGTACGCAATAAATAGTTAACTTGTAAGTTAACAAACGCACACAAAGCCCCTATGCGGGGCTTTTTTTATTTGGGGCACGCAATGGCATTACTAGACGTTAGCGAAGTGCTGACAGACCCGGATTTTATGGATGCGGGGCTTATTTGTTACCGCCGTGCGCAAGTTGTTGGCGATAACGGCATAGCAACCAATACCGAGGTGCCATTTACTTTTAGCGCAGTAGTAACTAGCAACAGTGGATTGCAACTTTTGCGCAACCCTGACGGTGAAGTGATAAAGGGCGCTATTACGGTGCACACAAAATTTACCTTGCAGGACGGTGCGGCGGGATTAACCGCTGACGAGATACTTTGGCAAGGCAAACGCTACACCGTTGAAAAAATAGACCCCTATACACATTTTGGCCGCGGTTTTGTTGCGGCAATTTGTGCATTGAAACCATTATCAGGATAGACACATGCCAAACACTAGCGCAACCGGCGGTTATTTATCGCCAAGCGTAACCACGCCGCCGCTTGAGGATGACGCACTAGACGCAGAATTTCAAAAAGCCGTCGCAGGCATTACCGGGCTTGAGGGTGCAATGGTGCGGCCGCGCTGGCAACCGGGCAACCCTAAGCAACCGGAGGCAACGACTGATTGGTGCGCAATCGGCATTGCAACACAGACCCCGGACGCGACGCCGCATATACAGCACAGCGGCGCCGGTGACGGCAAAGACACGCTAAAGCGTCATGAGGCAATTAAAGTGCTTTGCACGTTTTACGGGCCAAACAGTAAACGCAATGCGGCAACCATGCGCGACGGCATACAAATGCCGCAAAACTTGGATTTGCTGGCACTGGTAAACATTGGCCTTACCAACGTTGGCGAAATTCAAGCGGTGCCGGAGCTAGTAAATCAGCAATGGATTAAGCGCTACGACTTGCCGCTATTTTTCAGCCGTCAAATTGTGCGCGATTACAGCGTGCTTAACATTCTTTCAGCAGACCCAATTCTTATCTCCGACGAGATTGGAATTATTACAAACTAATCATTGGAGTTAAGAAATGACAACACTAGGCTTACCAATAAGCGATATTGTTAACGTGCAAGTGGTGCTTACACCATTGGCCGCGCAAACCCGCAACTTTGGCTCGTTGCTGATTTTAGGCGACAGCAACGTTATTGATACAACCGAGCGCTTGCGCTTATACACAACCCTTGACGCAATCGCTCAAGACTTTGGCACCAACGCGCCTGAGTACAAAGCGGCGGCGCTTTACTACGGACAAACCCCGCAACCTAGCATTTGCTATGTGGGCAAATGGGCGCAATCAGCAACCAGCGGCCTATTACGCGGCGGCGTGCTATCAACAGCGCAACAAGCGCTTGCCAACTTCACGGCAATTACTGCCGGCGGTGCAAAAATTACAGTTGACGGCGGCGCTGAGAAAGTGCTTAGCGGCTTGGACTTTAGCGGCGCGGCCAACCTTAACGCAGTTGCGGCAATCTTAGACACAGCCATTACAGGCGCAACCGTTGTTTGGGATAGCAACAACGCCCGCTTTGTAATTACAAGCTCAAGCACCGGCGCAAGCTCAACCGTAAGTTTTGCAAGCGCACCGGCTACCGGCACAGACATTACAAACGCTTTCCGTATTGGCTCAGATGACGAGGGCTACCGCGTGGACGGCGTTGTTGCCGAGGCTTTGGTTGACGCAGTGCAAACGCTCACCAATATGTCAAGCGATTGGTACGGCCTTTATGTTGCAAGCGACCCGGTGCCGACAAACGACGAAGTGCTGGCAGTTGCGGCCTACATTGAGGGCTCAGGCCTTAGCCGCATTTACGGCGTTACTACGCAAGCAACGGCAGTGCTGGACAGCGTTGTTACAAGCGACATTGCCAGCCAATTAAAAGCGCTAGGTTACAAACGCACTTTTGTGCAGTATTCAAGCTCAAACGCACACGCCGCCGCCTCAATCTTTGGCCGCGCATTTACGGTTAACTTTGACGGTAGCAACACAACGCTAACAATCAAATTCAAGCAAGAGCCGGGCGTTAGCGCTGAAACATTGACCTCAAGCCAAGCCGCAACGTTGCGCGATAAGAATTGCAACGTATTTGTGCGCTATAACAACGACACCTCAATCATTCAAGAGGGCGTCATGGTTAACGGCTTTTTCTTTGACGAGGTGCACGGTACTGATTGGTTACAAAACGACGTGCAAACCGCGGTTTGGAATTTACTTTACACAAGCCCAACCAAGGTGCCGCAAACCGACGCAGGTATTAACCAAATCTTAACCACAATTAACCAACGCTTAGAGCAAGCGGTTGTTAACGGCTTAGTTGCGCCGGGCGTTTGGAACGCTCCGGGATTTGGTGCACTTAACCAAGGCGACACGCTGAGCACCGGTTACTACACTTATGCTCCAGCGGTTGCAACGCAATCACAAGCAGACCGCGAGGCACGCAAGGCGCCGGTAATTCAATGCGCAATCAAGTTAGCGGGTGCGGTGCACTTTGTTGATTGCATTATTAACGTTAACCGCTAAGGATTAGAAAATGGCTACATATTCATTTATAGACGTACAGGCAACGCTCGTTGGCCCAACCGGCGTGATTAACTTAGGCTATGGCGCGGCCAACAGCGAGGAGGGCATTAGTATTGCCGCCGGCGGTGACAAAAACACCATGATGATTGGCGCGGACGGCGAGGGCATGCATAGCTTGCACGCTGACAAATCCGGGCAACTCACAGTGCGCTTGCTCAAAACCTCGCCGCAAAATGCGAAGTTGCAAGCCATGTATGACGCGCAAACTATTGCCAGCCAGTTACACGGCCAAAACGTTATCACGGTAACAAACAGCAAAAGCGGCGACGTAACAGTTGCGCGCGAGTGCGCGTTTAAGAAAAAGCCCGACCTAAATTACCGCAAAGACGGCGACATTGTTGAGTGGGTTTGGGATGCAATCAAGATTGACACAATTTTGGGCACGTTTTAAGGGAGTAAGGCATGGTTGAATTTGAGTTAAGCGGTAACACTTACCGCGCTGGCAAAATGGATGCTTTCAAGCAGTTTCACGTAAGCCGCAAGATTGCGCCCATTGTGCCAACCCTAATACCAATTTTTGTGCGGTTATCAAAAGACAAAAAGCTTACCGAGGATTTGGGCGCATTTAGCGAATTGCTAGGCCCATTTGCTGAGGGGTTGGCCGGCATGAGCGACGCTGACAGTGAGTACATTATTGCTACTTGCTTGGCGGTTGTTAGCCGCGAGAGCAACGGGAATTGGGCGGCGGTTTGGAATAAAGGCGCCAACTCATGCATGTTTGACGACATGGATTTGGGCGTGATGATGCAAATAGTTATCAAGGTTGTACAAGATAGCTTAGGCCCTTTTATTCAAGGCCTGCTTATGAGCCAAGCGGGCACAGCGAATTTGGAGGCATAACGTGGCAATCCTTGCCCAGCGGCGAGGATTGGTTACTGGCTCCCGTCATTGCAGGGCTTTGCAAGTATGAAAGCCTCAAAGACGGCACGCTTGACCTTTGCGACGTTGGCTTGATGAATGACGCTTTAGCCGTCAAAGCCGACAATGAAACAATCGCAAGGCAATATATAGAACGGAAAAATAGCAATGGCTGATACCGCAATCATTAAAGAATTTTTAGTTAGCTTGGGCTTTCAGCAGGACGAGCGCGGCTTAAAAAAATTCACTGACGGCGTAACCGGCGCAACCAAAAACGTTTTTAAATTGGTGGCCGCAATACAGGGCGCCGCGCTGACTATTGGCGCCGGCGTGGCGGCTTTTGCCAGCAACCTTGAGCGCATGTACTTTGCCGCAATTAAAACCGGCTCAAGCGCTAAAAACCTGCAAGCCTTTGGCAATGCCGCGGCCAACTTTGGTGCGCAAAGCGAGGAGGCGTTGCAAAGCGTGCAAAGCCTTGCGCGTTTCATGCGCGAAACTCCCGGCAGTGAGGGCTTTTTAAAGGCGCTGGGGGTTGATACCCGCGAAGTAAACGGAAAGCTCCGAGATACAACCGACATTATGGTTGACTTGGGCAAGGCCATGCAAAACAAGCCTTATTACATGGCCAAACAGTATGGCGACATGCTGGGCATTAGTGAGGATATGTTGCGCGCCATGCTAAACGGCGACTTTGCCCGTGAAGTTGAAAAACAACGTGCATTATTAAAAGACAGCGGCTTTGACAAGGCCGCCGAGGCCAGCCATAAATTTATGATTGGCTTACGCGAGCTTAAAACTCAACTCATGATTTTTGCGGTTGAGGTGCAAAAGGCGCTCGTTGAAAAGCTCGGCATGAGCATGGAGCAAATAAACACTTGGGTGCGTGAAAACATGCCAGTGATTGCTAAGCGCGTTGCTGACGTTTTAATTACCGTGCTTAACGTGGCCGAAACACTGGCGCCGGCTATTGGCTGGCTTGTTGATAAATTCATGCAAATGGATAAGGCAACCGACGGTTGGAGCACTAAGTTAATTGTGCTTGCCGGTGCATTTGCTATGCTGGGAGGCCCTGCAATTGTGGCCGGAATTTGGGCGCTGGCGGGCGCATTTGGCGCACTATCGTTGCCTATATTGGCAATTGCTGGCGCGGGTATTGCTGGCTGGAAAATTGGCGAGTGGATTAACAGAAAGCTTAACGGCGAGCCGGAAAACGGCGGCATGGTTGGCGGTGCGCAAAGCCAAAGCGGCAAAATTCGCAAGCCGGGCAATTCTCTTGACCCGGTTAACTTCTTTATGGCCATGGGCTGGACAAAAGAGCAAGCGGCTGGGATTGTGGCCAACTTGCAACACGAAAGCGCGCTTGACCCTAACGCAATTGGCGACGGCGGCAAGGCTTACGGTATTGCGCAATGGCACCCTGACCGCCAAGCCAACTTTAAAAAGTGGGCTGGTAAAGACATTCGCGGCTCAAGCGTGCAAGAGCAAATGGCTTTTGTTAACTATGAGCTAACGCAAGGCGCCGAGCAAAAAGCCGGCAATTTGTTGCGCGCGTCAACCAACGCCCAGCAAGCCGGTGCGATTGTATCAAGGCATTACGAGCGCCCAGCCCAGCAAGAGGCAGAGGCGTTGAAACGAGCCAATACAGCCGTGCAAATTGCCCAAACAACCAACATTAACGTTGCAGGCGGCGACGCTATGGCAACCGGCCGCGCGGTGGCTGGCGAGCAAGAGCGCGTCAATGCATCATTAACCCGTAACTTACAAGTGGCGTATAACTAAATGGCACTCTTAGACTTTTTGCAAATATCGCCCAAGAGCGCCATTGGTGACATTGAAATAATGGCAAGCCTTGAGGAAGTTTACAGCGACGCATTGCAGACGACCGACCACCCGGTTGAGCAAGGCGCCGACATTACCGACCATAGCTTTAAACGGCCAAGCGAGGTTGTTATACGGTGCGGATGGACAAATAGCAGTTTCACGGCGCTATCCGGTGCGGTTGAGGCGTTGTTTTCCGGCGGCGGGTTAAGTGCCGCGGATTATGTAAGCGGCGTTTACAGCCAATTACTTGCGTTGCAGGAAAGCCGCCAGCCTTTCAATGTGACGACCGGCAAGCGCCAGTACACAAACATGCTTATCCAAAGCTTGCGCGTGGACACTGACAATAAAACCAGTAACGCGCTAATGGTAACGGCTACGTGCAAGCAAATAATTATTGTAAACACGCAGGCAACTACATTGCCGCCGCGCGAGCAACAGGCCGAGCCGGCAAAAACAGCCGAGGTGCAAAAGACCGGCGTTAAGCAAACAAAAACACGCACGCCGTCGCCGGGCGGTGCAGTGCCGCCAGTTCAAGCAGGCGGTGGCACTTTTAGAGGCAACGGCGCGAGCGGAGGTTGGTAAATGGCAAAATTCTTTGAAATACCGTTAACCCCAACCCCTCAACTTTTCACGGTGCAATTAAGCGGTGTTGATTACAACATATTGCTGGCTTACCGCGATATTGACGAGGGCGGGTGGTTTATTGACATTGCCGACGTTAACAGTTTACCAATTGTTAACGGCATACCGCTTGTTACCGGCACTAACCTGCTTGAGCAATACGCGCACTTGGGTTTTGGTGGGCGCATGTGGGTGCAAACGGCAAACGACCCTAACGCACCGCCGACATTTTTAAACTTGGGCACTGAGGCCTTTTTATATTGGGTAACTGACTAAATGAGCGTAGCGCAATATATCCGCAAGGCAAGCTTGATTGTTGGCCAAAATGAGGCCAGCCGGGGCGCCATTGATTTATCAGAATTGCGCTTTCGGTTTTCAGTGCGTCGCGGTGATATTCAGACGCCAAACAGTGCCGACATTAGGGTTTACAACGTAAGCGAGCAAACAGCGCAAGCGGTGCAAAACGAGTTTACCCGCGTTGTACTGCAAGCCGGGTATGAGGGCAATTTTGCCGTGATTTTTGACGGGCAAATTAAACAGGTGCGCCGCGGCCGTGAAACGCAAACGGACACTTACATTGATATTACCGCGGCAGACGGTGACAGCGCTTACAACTACGCTATGAGCGTTTTTTCATTGGCGGCAGGCTCAACGCCAGCCAATGCGGTTGAGGCCGTGTTGCAGGACATGGGCAATTACAGCGTAACAGGCGGCTATATCCCGGCCTTACCCGGTGCGCCGTTGCCGCGGGGCAAAGCAGTGTATGGCATGAGCCGCGACAAAATGCGCGAGATTGCCAAAAACACGCAAACCAGTTGGAGCATACAAGACGGCAAGCTAAACATGATACCGATTACCGCTTATGTGCCGGGTGAAATTCCGGTAATTACGGCGGCAACCGGCATGATTGGCTTGCCTGAGCAAACGCAAAACGGCATCAAGCTTAAAACCCTGCTAAACCCCAACATCAAAATTGGCCAAGCGGTAAAACTTGATAACGAAAGCATTAACCGCTTGCGCTACGACTTGGCGCTAGGGCAAGGTGCGGTAAACGAAAGCATAGCGATACAGGCCAAGACCAACAACGACGGGCTTTATTACGTGATGATTGCCGACCACAACGGCGACACCCGCGGCAATGAGTGGTATTCAAGCCTTATTTGCTTGGCTATTGATGCAACCGTGACGCCGCTATTTGCGCCGCAATTCCCGATTGGCCAAGAGTACGTCAACAGCATTAAGAAATACGGTTAACGCAACGGCTCTATATATTCAGCGGTGCCCTCGCCGTTAACCCGCCCGCGAAAAAATAAGGACTTTGGCCAAACTTGCCAATCCTCAAACTCGCCGCGGATTACCAGCGTTTTAACTTTCCCCGTAGCGGTTAACCCAGCGCAACCCTCTAAGCGGCTGACGTTTGCGCTTGGGCGCTCAACGTAGTAACGCATGTGCTCGGCACCGACAATTTGCAATTTACAAGGCTTGTTGTAATAAACCAGCCGGTCAATTCCAGTTTCAAGCACTTCGTCGCCGGGTTGCATGCGCTTGCCGTATGGCGACATGACATAAGCAAGCTCGCCGCTTTGGGCGCTGGCCAGCATTGGCAAGGCTAAGCACATTATTAATAATATTTTTTTCAAGATTGGCTCCTAAATAATGGATAGACGCGAGCGCTATTACGACCCGGAGGAAATGATGCGGCTTGCTATGGATGGCAAGCAAGCACAGATTTGGACGGCTTTACCCGCCATTATCCAAAGCTTTAACCCCACGGCCATGACTTGCGAGGCACAGCCTACCGTTAACGGTATAGTACGCCAACAAGACGGCACAAGTAAAGAAATAAAAATGCCATTGTTGTTAGATTGCCCGGTGTTTTTCCCCGGCGGCGGTGGCGTAACCCTGACGTTTCCCATTAAGCCGGGCGACGAGTGCTTAATGATATTTGCCAGCCGTTGCATTGATGCATGGTGGCAACAAGGCGGCATTAAAGGCCAAGCCGAGCTACGCATGCATGACTTGAGCGACGGCTTTATTTTTGCCGGCGTGCGCTCACAGCCGCGAGCATTTTCAGTTAATACCACAAGCGCGCAACTACGCACCGACGACGGCGCGGCATACGTTGAGGTTAACCCAGCCAGCAAAAACGTAAACGTCGTGACGCCGGCCAACGCAAACATAACAGCAGGCGGCAACGCAAATGTAACGGCAAGCGGCGAGGCAGTTGTTACGGCTCCAACAATCAAGCTTGTGGGCAATGTTGAAATAACGGGCAACTTAAACGTTGGCGGCACAACCATTGGCAACGGCGTAAACCTTAACACTCACGTACATAGCGGCGTACAGCCGGGCGGCGGCAATACAGGGGCACCAATCTAATGCGATACAGAAAACTTGATGCAAACGACGATTACACCATTGGCACCGGCTCAGACTTTCACGTTAACAACCCGGACGCGGTAGCGCAGGCAGTGCTTACGCGCTTGCGCTTATGGCGCGGCGAGTGGTTTTTGGACACAGCCGACGGCACGCCGTGGAGCACTGAGATTTTAGGCAAGCGCCAGCGGGGCAGAAACCCGGACGCGGCAATTAAGCAACGCATACTTGGCACGCAGGGTGTTAATGAGATTTTGAGCTACAACAGCACATTTGACGGCAACACGCGGCGCCTTTCCGTTAACGCGACCGTCGGCACTATTTACGGGCAAGCAACAATAAGCGAGGTACTATAAAAATGGCATTAACCGCCCCAACCATTGACGTAAACGGTATAAGTGCTCCCACGTATGCCGAGGTTTTGGATTACCTGCAAACGCAATACCGCGCGATTTATGGCGCGGACATTTACTTGGGCAACGACAGCCAAGACGGGCAATTTTTGGCAATTATTGCCAGCGCAATTAACGATAGCAACGCCGCGGCGGTTGCGGTTTACAACGCTTTCAGCCCGGCCACGGCGCAAGGCAACGGCCTAAGCTCCAACGTTAAGATTAATGGCATTAGCCGCTTGGTTGCCAGCGCGTCAACCGTTGACTTGCTGATTGTTGGCCAAGTTGGCTCAATTATCACAAACGGCATTGCGACAGACCAAAACGACACAAACAATTGGATATTACCGGCTACCGTAACAATCCCGCTTGCGGGTGAAATTACCGTAACGGCCACATGCGCGGACGTAGGCGCAACCATTGCCCAAAGTAACACAATCACAAAAATCAAAACGCCAACATTTGGCTGGCAAAGCGTAAACAACCCCAGCGACGCAGTGCCGGGCAACCCGGTTGAAAGTGACGCGGAGCTAAGGGTGCGGCAAGCGCTGAGCGTTGCGGTTCCGTCGCAAACAATCTTTGAGGGCATTGTTGGCTCGGTTGCAAACGTTACCGGGGTTACGCGCATTAAAGGTTACGAAAACGACACCGACACGACGGACGCCAACGGCATACCGGCGCACAGCATTGCCATTATTGCCGAGGGCGGCGACGCGCAAACAATCTTTGAAACGATAGCGGAAAAGAAAACGCCCGGCACTGGCACCTTTGGCACGCTGAGCACAACAATTATTGACGCGGTTAACAGCGTGCACATTGTTAAGTTTTCACGGCCAACCATTTTGGACATTAAGGTTGCAATGACAATTGCGCCGCTTGCCGGTTACTCGGCCAGCGTTTTGCCTTTTATCAAAACCGCCGTGCTGGATTTTATCAACGCGCTTGAGATTGGCGAAAACGTGGCTTATTCAAAAATCTACGTGCCGGCCAACTTGAGCAATAACGCGCTTGGCGACACCTACAACATAACGGCGCTAACCATAGCCGTTGGCGCTGGCGCACCCGGTACGGCTGACATTGCAGTTGCATACGACGAGGCCGCGCAAATTGTTGATACGGACATTGTTATTACGGTGACGCCATGATTGATTACACCCAGCTAATTACAAACGAGCACAACCAGCGGCCGAAATTTACGGCAATGGTGGCGGCGGTTTCAAACGCTTGGAGCGCCGTTTACGACTTCACCAAAACATTGCCCGCCGAGTTTGATTTGGATGCGGCAATAGGTGCCCAACTTGACGTTATCGGCGAGTGGGTAGGCCAAAGCCGCTTAATCCCAAACGTTTTGCTAGTGCAATACTTTGGCTTTGACGGCAACCCGGCGGCGCTCAATTTTGGCGAGGATGGCAACGCCTCAGTGGGCGGCCGTTTTTACGGCGAGGGCGACCCAATAGACGGCTCAACCTTACTAGCTGACCCGGAATACCGCACCATTATCAGGGCGCGCATTGTACGCAACACCGCAAAAGGCCTGACCGCTGATTTTATTAAGTCACTGAGCTTTATTTTTAATGCGCCGGCAATCATTGATGACCAAGGCGACATGGCCGTAAGCATTTACATTGGCAGATATTTAAGCCTTACAGAATTAGCAATTATTACCGGGCTGGACATTTTGCCGCGCCCGGCCGGCGTGCGGATTAAAACGCGCGGCTATTACGACGGCAACGGATATTTAGGCTTTGACGGCCAACCCAACGCCAACCCTTTTGCTGAGGAGGGTTATGTTGGCCCTCTCGGTCAACTCATGGAGGAATTTTAAAAAATGACGATTTACAACAAACCAAGTGACTTACCTGCATGGGCTGAAAGTGGCGACAAGGTACAGCCAAGCAATGCCGAAATCCAAACCGGCTGGCCGCTTTCAACCGTGCCGCCAAGCCGCCAGCGTTTTAACTGGTTGCTTAACTGGCTGGCAACCGGCGTGCGTTATTTCATGCAACGCGGCATACCTGAGTGGGATGCAACCGAGGAATACCCGGCGGGTGCGCGCGTGCAATATAACGATGTCACTTACATTTCATTAAGCGGCACAAGTAACATTGGCGAGCAACCGGACACGGCGACAATATTTTGGGAGCGCTGGGGATATTCAGAAAGCGAGTTATCAGCTTTTAACGACGCTTATTTAAGCAAAAGCGTAGCCGGTGCGGTTGATGTAACACTAACAGCGGCCGAGGCGCGCAAAGCAATTTTTAACTTTACCGGCGCGCTGACAGCAAACATTAATGTCATTATACCGGCGGCCGCAAAACGCTTTATTGTGCGTAACAACACAAGCGGCGCATTTTCATTAACAGTTAAAACTTTAGCCGGAACAGGCGTTATTGTTGCGCAAACAAAATCCAATATTCTTGGATGCGATGGCACAAATGTTTTTGATGCAAAAACAGATTTAAACATTGTTGACGCAAGCGATACAGTAAAGGGCGTTGTTGAATTAGCAACAAACGCAGAAGTTCAAACAGGCACAGACACAATTAGAGCAGTAACGCCCGCTGGCTTGTTGTTTGCTGGAAAACGTTATAGAAATTTAACAAACATTGGTGGTGCAACAGTATTAACAGCCGCAGACGTTGGAACAGTTGTTTTGTGCGGTGGTGCTGGCTCATATAACGTTACAATTCCAGACGCAGACAATTTTGTTACTGGTCAAACTATAACAATCGGTTCGCAAACAGCAGTTGTTACTTTGATACCTAGCGGAACAGACAATTTTAGTGATTCGGGTGATTCAATAGCAACTTACACTATTCCCGCTGGCGGCTTTGTTGAATTGACTAGATTTGGCGCATCATTTTGGGTGATTACAAACAAAAATTTATACATTGGAGTTGGTCAAACTTGGCAGAGTTTAAGCGGCAGTCGCGCTTTAGCAACAACTTATACCAACACGACAAGCAGACCAATTATGGTCAATGTTTATGCGTCATACACAACGGGCAACGGGTTGCAATTAGTGATAAATGGAGTAGCGGTAGCAAGGTCAAGCGGAAACTCAGCGACCGTTATATACAGCACTTTAAGCGGAATTGTCCCAGTCGGTGCGACCTATTCGGTATCTTTTTTCGCTGGTTCTGAGGCTAGTGATTTGCAATGGCTTGAACTTAGATAGGATAAATTATGAAATATTACAAAGATGAAAATAATCAAGTTTACGCTTTTGAAGCGGATGGTTCTCAAGATGCGTTTATACCTGAAAATTTAGTTGCAATTACTGAATCCGAGGCAAATGCTTTAAGATTTCCGCCGGCTGATATTGAAGTAATTAAAGCCTCGCAATGGGAGGCTATCAAAGCCAAGCGCGAGCAAGTCAAAGAAGGTGGCGTAAAAGTTGGCGCTAAATGGTTTCACAGCGACGTTGAAAGCCGCGTGCAACACTTAGGCCTTAAAGACCGAGCACGCGACTTGCTGGCCGCTGGCGGCGCCATGACAGACCGCTTGCAAGTTGGCGGCGCTGATATTCAATGGAAAACGCAAAACGGCACGCTGATTTACATTACCGCGCAAATTGCCTTTGATATTGTGGCCGCGGTTGGTGTGCTTGACGCGCTGGCGCACCAAAATGCTGAGGTGCACAAGGTAGCCATGGAGGCAAGCGCTGAGCCTGCCGCTTATGATTTCTCAACCGGTTGGCCAGTAGTTTACGAGGGTTAATTATGAAAATCGCAATCATATTCAACGCTGAAAAGCTCAGCGGGCGCTTAACTAAATTTTGGACAGGGTGCCACGCCTACCACGTTGCTTTTGTGGACGAGGAAAGCGGGCGCATGTACGACATGAACCTATTGCGCCGCCGCCGCTTGTGGCCAGCTTACAAGCCTGAGAATTACGTGCTATTTGAGGCGCCGGGAAATGTAACGCGCGAGTATTTGGAGCACATGCTAGACACAGACAAAACCCGTTATGGCGTGCTTGATTACTGCTTGTTTGCGTTGCGCCCGTTGTTTCACTTGTTCGGCAAAAGCACGGTTAATGCCGGCGGTGTGATATGTAGCGAAATGATCAACATTGACGTAATGGCTTGCGGTGGTGTAACGCCTTGGGGATTGAACGACCAGCCGCCAAGTCCTTGCGATTGGTATAGACACCTAGTAAATGCAACACCAACAGAAAGCCGCCGCAAGGCGGTTTTTTAATACCCAATAAAAATAAAAATCAGAAAGGTTTTAAACATGCCTGAACCAACCACACACACCGCAATTGCCATAACAGCCGGCGCCTCTAGCGCCTCAATGGTCGCCGGCTCGATTTTCGGTGTTGAATATGTAGTTATCGGCCTCGCTTTGCTAGGTGGCTCAATTGCACACATTTGGCTTGCCCGCATGGCGATACTTCAAATGCTTTTAAGTATCTTTGGATCAACTGCGCTGGGTGTTGTTTGCTCGCAGTTTTTTACAAACATTTTTATTGATACCGCTAAGCATTTTGCACCTTGGTTAATTAATAGCCTAGACGGCGCAAATGTTGGTAGCAAAATGATTGTGGCGTTTTTTATTGCCTTTGTAGCTCAAAAGGCCGTGCCACTTTTCTTTAACTGGCTGGACAGCAAAGGGAGTGTTAAGCAATGAATTTAGTATTCTTTTTAACCGCGGTAATTATGTTCGTGGCCTGCTTATGCCATGCAAACGAAATGTCTGGAAAATCGCCGGCCGGATTAATAATTGGCTTGGTGCTCATGATGATTGGTGACGTTGGTTATGCGCTTTTTGCACTTTACAGCATGGGGCGTCAACCTGATTTTGAGCACATGGCTTTCATGACGCTGGGCGCTTTTTTTATTAATGGTGCGACGCTTTGGTTTATATGCAATAGGCGGCAAGTTAGACGAGAGGGCGGCAAATGTCACCAGCACAGTTAGCGGCCGCAATTGGTTGCACAGTTGATCGCGCCGCAAAATGGCACCCTCACATTGCCGAGGCCATGAAACGATTTGACATTACCACGCCAAACGAAATGGCCAGCTTTGTTGCCCAGCTTGCGCACGAAAGTTCGCACCTATCAAGGCTTGAGGAAAACTTAAATTACAGCGCAGACGGGTTGGCCGCAACATGGCCAGCACGTTACCGCGACAAGGAAACAGGCAAGCCAAGCCAATTGGCTTTATTGCTACACCGCCGCCCGGCCGCAATTGCAAACAATTGCTATGCAAATAGAATGGGCAACGGCGACATTGCCAGCGGCGACGGCTGGCGATACCGTGGGCGCGGGCCAATACAGATCACCGGAAAAGCCAACTATGAACGTTGCGGCAAGGCGATTGGGGTTGATTTGTTAAACAACCCTGAGTTGCTACTTGAGCCGCGGGCGGGGGCGTTGAGTGCTGGTTGGTTTTGGCATGTTAACGGGTTGGATAAGCACGACGACGACGCAAGCGTTTTAGCAGAAACAAAGATTATCAACGGCGGCACCAACGGAATTGCTGAAAGACAAAAGTTTTTCAATATAGCGTTGGCCGCATTTAAAGGGGTGGCTTAATGAGTAACAACATAAAAGGAAAGCTAAACCTTGGAGCAGGCGGGGCCATATTGTTTTATTGCCAAGCATGCCGACAAGTTCACGGCATACAAGTTGGGCAAGGATCAGGGCCGCGCTGGGGATGGAATGGCGACCATGAAAAACCAACCTTTACGCCGTCGGTTTTGGTAAATCAAGGCAGAGGCAACCCGGCAGTGCCGATATGTCATTCTTTTGTCACTGACGGCCGCATTCAGTATTTATCAGATTGCACTCACGAAATGGCTGGTCAAACAGTTGAGTTGCAAAATTTTACTTGGGGCGATGATGATTAATTTTTTACTTAAACTTGTGCCGGCTCAATATAAAATGTTAGCCAAAATAATTGCAGTATGCGTGCTTTTAGGCGTTATTGCGGCCGCGGCTATATCAGCATATGGCTGGGCGCATGAAAACGGCGTGCAGGCCGAGCGTGTGATTTGGCAAGAGGCAGAAAACAAAGCTTTGCATAGTGCGCTTGAGGATTTGCAGGCAACACAGGAAAAGTTACGAATTGCTGAGCGAAACCATGCGACCCAACTCAATGCAGTATCAAAAAATTATCAGGAAAGGCTCACCAATGAAAAGCAAAAGCTTAACAATACTATTGCTAGCTATCGTGCTGGCACTATCAGCTTGCGCGACAAGCACGCGGATAGTAACCCAGCCGCATGCTCAGGCGCCACAGCCAACCCTTTTGCCGGTTCCGGCAGACATAATGAAACCGAGGGTGCCCAACTTTCTAACGCGCTTGCTGAATTTCTTATCGGATTAGCCAGCGAGGCCGACGAAGTGGTGCAACAGTTGACGGCATGCCAAGAGGTGACGCGCAAAGACCGTGAGTTTATAGAGCGGTTGTTGTTGAAAAGGTCGGTAATTGATTAATAAAAAAGCCCGCATTACGCGGGCTTAGTGAGTTGTTAAGGCGGTTATCTCACCGCCTAACTAAAAGGTATATCGTCCTCAAAATCATCAAACCCGGAGCCGGTAGTTGCCGGCGCTTTAGCTGGTGCCGCTTGGCGTGCTGGTTGCTGACGTGGCGCTTGGTCGTAACCGTCCTCACCGCCTGAGCCTTGGCCACCGTCGCGCGAGCCAAGCATTTGCATGCTATCTGCTACAATTTCGGTTGTATAGCGGTCGTTATTGTCTTTATCCTGCCACTTGCGGGTTTGTAAGCGCCCCTCAATATAAACCGGACGGCCTTTTTTTAGGTACTCGCCGGCAATCTCTGCAAGCTTTCGATACATGACAATGTTATGCCATTCGGTGCGCTCTTGCTTTGCCCCTGCTTTATCTTTCCAGCTATCCGTTGTTGCAATGCTGAAATTGCAAACCGCGTCGCCGTTAGGCATGAATTTAACCTCAGGATCGCGCCCTAAGTTTCCCACCAAAATAACCTTGTTTACACTAGCCATTTAATTATCCTTTACAAATTCAATTTTGCTGGTGCGCTCACGCCCTGCAATGCTTACCTTTGGAGCACTAGGCAATACCCAAGTGCCGCCCACTTTCTTAGCGCCCGCAATTCTCTCTTGCTCACACAGAGCGCGCACTCGTCGCTCAGATACGCCAAGCAGTGCGGCCGCCTCTTTTGCTGAAATCATTTGTTTAACTATTCCGTTGGTGGTAGTAACCGCCATTTTACACCTCATTTCTTTTTTAAAAATCACTATTTCTTATCAGCTACGTGCTCATGCTTGCAACCATTGCAACGATCATCATTTGCGCGCTGGTCGTATTGGCAAGCGCGGGTAAATATAAAAGGCCAAAACACGCGGCCGCCTGAGTGCTCAACGTGCGACGCCTTGCAACGGTGCGGCGCTTTTTCGCTATGGCACCCGTAGACTTTAATCATGGTGCAGTCCCTAAGCTCATTAACTCCGATATATGCTTAACCAAGCTTTGCCGATACTCGTTATTAAGTAACTCTAGCCTTGCTTGCTCAGCATTTAACCCGGATTTTTTACATTCATGAATAAATCTTTCATCAAACTGATCTAAATATATTTGCGCCTCAGTTGCCGACATAGGCTTGCCAAATTCACTCATTTACCGCCTCCAATTCATTAAACGCAACCTCAGCGCCACGGATAACCTCAAGCAAGGCTATGCGTTGCTTATGGCCGCCAATATCTCGCACAATGGTTGTTGTAACCGGGCTTATGCGCTGGCTTTCCAGCAACATGCCCAGCGTGTAAATGATTGCTCTGCCATTTGCAACCGCCTGATCAATCGCTTGCTGGCGTTTTTTTTCTCGGCCAAATCTACTTAAAACCGCCTTGTGAAATTCAACTATTGAGGCCATGCTTAAATCCTTTTTAAATTGTTAGTTATTTTGGCGCCGGTAAAGCGCTGGGGTAGTGCTTGGCAATAATCCGGTTTAATTGCTCAACCAAATCAAGCCTTGTAAAAGTAATGTGCGCGTTGTTATTTTTAAACCAGCGGGCGCCAAAATATTTAAACGCATGCTCGCCGCTTGGGGTTGCGCGTGCCAAGCGGGCAAGCTCGCCGCCGTCGGCGTTTCTATGGTCGGCAACCGTTCCGCCGTCCAGTATTGAAAACACCCTGCATAAATCGTCTATCTTGTCGCATGCCGAGTGATTGCCGCTATATGAGCGAACCCAGCCAAGCACAATGCGCTTGCCAAACTTTTGCGGCATGTTGGTTTTATATTCCCAACTAAGGCCCTTAAACACATCAATAACGCCTTGCTCAAATATGTTTTTGCTATCAGCATGCAATTGGCCAAACGTGGCCTCAATCGTTCCGCGTGATAAAACCGGCACCTTTTCATTGTCGTTATATAGCAACCCGTCCCATTGGTTACGCATGGAATTATTCATTAAGGTACGCATTCCGCTTTCGTGTAATAAATGTTTCCAACCGGCTTTGTCAACGCGCTGGGTTGCGCTATCAAGACCAATGTTTATTTCGCCTTTTTTATCCCACAACTTAAACGACCCGCCGCGTCCATTAAGCCCGTTTATAAAATAATCAGCACAGCCATAAACTTTGTTTTCGTTAAAATATTGCTGGCTTAGCTGGTTAACTTCATCCCAAAGTCCTTGCATTTGCACTAAGCGCGCAATGATCGCCTCGCGCTTATTTAGCAAATCATCAACACTTACACTCTTTACTAATTGGCTCAATTTTTAGCTCCTAAGCTTTTTTAATCCGTTACTGAACAATTAATACTATACCGACAACGGTATGACATATCAAGCATTTATGCATAAATAATGCGAAAAAACATGCTAATACTCAACTAAACATCAAAGGCTTGGTATAGCAATATGCATAAATGCATAGCGTTTTGTATTATACGCCCTAACTAAATTTTGCTTTATAATCGGTAACTTGGTATAGTTCGGGGGCTTGCATGGGGTGCAAGTGGTCGCAAGTTCAAATCTTGCCGCCCCGACCAATAAACATGCGGGTCTAGCAAATTTCACCGTATAACATTCTAATAATAGTATTAGCATGTTTTTCTAATACTGTTTGTCATTCAACCTTTTTAAATTCAGCGCCACTTTTGTTCAACGGTTGTTCAAATAAAGTTAATGGTTCTGACATACAAATATCAATCTCTTTTTTATTTCCAGTTTCACAAAAGAATTGATTAAAATAATAAAGAGTAACTCCCAACAGCTCTGCCGCCACCTTTTTTGTTGGTGCGGCAACTATCCTCCTGAAAATTCCGTGGTGGTTACCGCCATAAACTTTTAGTTTCATTTTCTGCTCCTAAGCGGGGCTTTCGCCCCGGTGGTTGGTTATTTGTCTGCTTTTTCTGCTTTGGCGTCCATAACCGCCAGTATCACATTTAGCGGCGTCATTACCCCGCCCATAAAGTAAAACGCTCTCAAAAACTCGGTGCCGTGCTGGTTAACTACAAGGTGCACGTTAACGCTAACAGGCAAGCCGTTAAACATGTCATAAATTTTTAAGCCGCGGGCATATTGCGCGTTGCGTTGCTCCATGATTTCGCGGATTGATTTAGTAATTGCCGCGGTGCGCTCATTTTCTTTGCGCTCAACCTTAACAACCTCAGCGCCTTTAATTGCCGCTCTCAGGTTAACCAAATCCTCAATTTGGCTTACTTGATCGGCTGATTGTGGAAAAACGCGAGTTGAAAGCTCAGCATGCTTGGCTTTCCAGTTGTGCAAATCAGGCAAGCCCCAATAAAGTTCGTTTTGTGCCTCGGTGCGGTCGGCGTGGGCAATTTCCAAGCACATGCCTTGAATTTCATGTTTTAAGATTTCGTAAGCGCGGCTAACGTCGCTCAAAGCCTCTTTTTGTGCGGCCTTGCTTGTAAAGCCAGCCTCAAAGGCTTTTGTTGCTCGCTCAATGTAAAACTCGGTTGTTCTTGCCATTTTGCCACTCCCGTTGCGTTGTTGATGTTGTTACTATACCGAACGCGGAATAGTAAAGCAAGCGGTATTTGCAATTATTTTTAAATTATTTCTCAGGCGGCAACGCCATTAAGACCTCACTGCTTGCAACCTCCCGTCGCTTGATATAAGTTTCAGTCATGCCCGCGTCAGTATGCGCGGCCGCAACGCTTAATTGCTCCATTGTGTAACCTGCCTTTTTGGCGTCCGTTAGCGCCTTGGCGCGCAAATCCTTGAGCGTTGCGTTTACTATCCCGGCACGCTCGCACGCGCGCACCCATGCCGTGCCCACGCCGCGGGTGGCGTATGGCTTTCCGTCTAATGAGTGTATAACATACATGCTTTTAATGCGGCCAATTGCCTTGGCACGCTCCAAAACAGATTGCACGGCCGGGCTTATTGGCACGTTGACATTGGCGCCGCTGGATTTTTCCGTTTTGGTTGGTTTAAATTTAATAAAGCCGTCGCCAATATCTGACCATTTAAGCAACCGCACCTCGGTTGTGCGCTGATAAAGCAAGTAACAAAGGTCAACATAACATTGCATCATTTCGCCGCTGGGCGTGCGCTTGCCGTCCTTGCCGATCAGTAGGGCATTGCGTATGGCGTGAAACTCCGCATGCTCAATGTAACGGCTCCGGCTGGCCGGCTTGTCAACTTTCACCTCCCTGCATGGGTTATCATTTCGCAAACCTTTGCGGCAGGCCCACGCGAAAAAGTCAGAAAGGCGGGAGCGGTAAACCTGAGCCGAGCGCTGGCCCTCCCATTGGTCAAGGAATTTTGCCACGTCCACAGGCATGATTTGCACAACGTCAAAATCCCCGAAAGCCTCAGCCAGTATTTTGCACTTGCGGGTTATCTCTTTGCTTGCCTCGGCAAACATTTTGAGCCGGGCGGCGTCGGTCGGTTTATCCTTCTCGCGCTTTTTGATCACGCCAAGCCGGTAGGTTTCAATATAGGTTACAAAGTCGCCACGGCCTGAGCCTTGTGTGTTGAGCTTGGTTATCTCGTTGACTAGCTCCCGCGCGCGCAACTCACCCTCAGCAACCGGGCAAAGTGAGTGCCATTTTTGGCACTTGCCGGTTGTGGGGTTTTGTATCGCGTCGGCGCTGAAAAAGTAAAAGCGTTTCCCGCGCACATATATGCGCGAGTGCGAGAGGTTTTTATTGTCGTGGCGTTTACGCATTCCTAGCTTTCATCATTGCGTCGGCCATTTCGTATGACATGGAGGCAATATGTTTTACGTTGTTGCCCTCAAGTCCTGAGTAAGTTAATTCGGCCTGCATTGCTTTGCTTGCAAAAAGGTCGCGTAAATCGGAGTTATCATAATTTATAATATTCTTAACTTCGTCATTATCAAAGCAACCCTTTTCGCAACGCCCAGCCCCACCGTTTACCAAACAATGTGGGTCGCCTAGTTTGCAAGTGCTCATTGCTCGGCTCCTTTTGTCAACCTTACCGTTGGCCGCCCGTCAATGTCGCCGCCAATATGGTTTTGGGCCTCGCCCTTGGCAACGGTGCCGCATTTGCGTGCAACCAATGCCTCCCATGCTTGGGCGGTAATAATCACGCCTTTGGTGTCATGGGGGATTTTTTGGCCATAATGACGCTCAAACCAACGGGCTTGGGCGGCTGGCACTGTTCTGCCGGTAATAGCTTGTAATTCGTTAAGCGTTAATCGCATTTTTTGCTCCTTGTTTAATTTTCTTAATTGAGGCCATACGGCTTGAGTGGCAGGCTTCACAATAGCGGCGCTTTCTGCCCATGTTGTCAGTAATACTTTTGATTGACGGGCGACGCTGGCAACTTTGGCAAAGCTTTTGCGCTGGGGCTTTTGTTGTCATTTCTTTGCCTCCGTGCTCTTAACTTGTTTATACTTTTTGCAAACCTCAACGGCCGCACGTTTCTTTAGTGTGCAAATAACAATGTAGCGGTGTGCGTTTGTTGGGGCACGCTCAACCGTTACGTGGCGGCATGTCTTGCATGATTTCTCAACCACCGCCATTTATGCCGCCTCCGCTAATGTTTTAACAACGCCAGCCTCAACCCAAGCCGCTTGCACGTTGGCCGGTAATTGCGCCGGCAATGCTTTAAGCGTGCCAGCTAGCACAACGGTTTCAACGTCGCCGCTTTCTGCCAGTTCGTCCAGCAAATAAAGCGCGTCAGCACGGCCTTGCAAGTCCAGCACATCAAAGCGATCAAGCACAACAACCTTGGCGCCGCTAATGCGAGCAATGGCCAGAGCAAGCAACGTATCGGCGCGCCACCTTTCGCTCTCACTGCGTAGCGCGTAAGGGCGTCCACCAACCCAAAGCTCCATGTTTTCGTCAATTGAAACTCGCGGCCATTGTGCTATTTGGTAGTAATCCTCAACCACGGTGTTAAAAGGTGCCAATGCCTCACTTAATAACTCAGCAGGGATGCCGCCGGGCGCCAATTGCTCAGCCATAAAATCCCAAGCCACAACGTCGTCATGGTGCGCCTTAGCGTTTGCAGTTTTGGCGCTTGCCTCATTGGCCGCACGTTGTATTTGCTCATAGCTGGCCAACTCGTCGGCAACCTCTTGGCGCTTAGCTTTTGCCGTGGCCAATTCTGTTTTTGCCTCGCTAATTTTTATGGTGATCGCGTTGGCACTTTCAACCGCTGGCGCCTCCTCAGCTTCAAGCTCGGCCAAGTTGCGTGCGGCATTTTCAGCGGCGGAAAGGTCGCGTTGGCCATTGGCTACGGCACTGCGTAACAGGTCGCGGGCCTTGGTATATTCCGGCAACTTTCCAATATCGTCCTCGGTGCCAGTTGCCATGCCTTTAGCCTCAACTAACTCGTGATTTTCCCAAACCAACATAACGCCGCAAGCAGGGCACCCGCATGCGTCTTGGCTATGGCGCGAGATTTCTATTTTTGCAACCTTAACCTCCCATTCGGCAAGCTCCTTTGTGTCGCGGTTGAGCTTGTCTTGTATGCGCGCAAACTTGCCGGAGTGCTCGCGCAAGCTTTCCAACTTTTCGTTACGTCTATGCAAATATGCATTGGTGCTGGCGTGCGTTTTCAATTGCTCATTGAGAGCGCCCAAGCGTCCGTTAATCTCCGCAATCTCGCCGTCGGCCGCCTCAAGTGCCGCCTTGATTTCAGCAATCAGCGCTCCGTCAGGCATAGCCGCTGGCGCCTCCCATGTTGCCGCCTTAACAGCGCCGTAAGTTTCGCCTGTAATGGCACGCCATGCGGCTTTTGCGTCGCGGGCTTTGCTTTGTGCCTCTTTGTGTGCGGCCTCAAATCCGCTGGCTAAGTGCGGGCTGATCGCGTCAATATCAGTGGACGCTATGCCGCGGCTGGCTAGCTTAGCAATAATGGCTTGCGTCGTTACTTTTACACCCATGAGCTTAAACAGAAAGGCGCGCTTGTCTGCCGCCGTCAATGCCGCAAAGCGGGCGGGGCTTAGGCAATACTCAAGGCCAAACGGCAAACCCTCGGCGCCAGTTTGTTTGCCCTCAGGTAACAGCACGGCATAATCGCCAAGGCTTGTGCCAATGATTGCGTGGCCAGCGTCGGCACCGTTGTGCAACAGCTTGTTAAATTCTTTTTTCAGAGCAACGCGGTCGCACTCGGCAATTAGAGCGTGTTTAATTGCCTCGGCAATACTTGACTTGCCAGCGCCATTGGCACCAGCCAGCATTAACACCGGCTTGTTTACTGCAATGTTTGCCGCGCTT
>Ga0208630_100076_pt1 | contig 37471 bp, 63 predicted proteins | sample LakWasMet32_HOW6_2_FD_183874 | JGI IMG/M metagenome (GOLD analysis project Ga0208630, IMG submission 183874) | Freshwater sediment methanotrophic microbial communities from Lake Washington under simulated oxygen tension - Sediment Metagenome... | ecosystem: Environmental > Aquatic > Freshwater >... | reverse complement strand
CCTGAATCATATCCACCACGAGCAGAAGCCGCTCTGTCAATTCCTTTGCTACCTTCATCAAGCCTAAATTGGTAGCCAGGGTCTTTGACAAAATCCTCATTAGTGAATTGATGTGTGAGTGAACCATCGCCTTGAGAATTGGGATTCTGTGCTACATAGTCAGCTTTGCCAGCTTCCCACTTAGCCAAAGCATCTTTATATCGTTGCTCTTTAATAACATTTTGACCAGCAATGTTTGAGTTACGGTTATAGCCACGACCAGCCCATTGGAAATGCTCATTGTCTACTTGGTCGCTGATTTGCTGATATGTTGGTCTAGCTGCATATCCTTTAGGGTCGGCAATACCAAGGGCTTCTGCAAGCGCTTGATTGGCTTGCTGCCCAGTATTCATGTAAGGCGATAGATATGCCTGTGCTTGCCTTTGCGCGTCTTGTTGCTGTCTTATTTGAGCCGCTTGTGCGTCTTTAGCTTCTAACTTACCACCTCCGCCGCCCATTAGCCCTGATACTACAGAACCCGCAACACTTGCCCCTATACTAGCCCATGGCATATTATTTCCTTTCAATCAAGGTTTCATCAACCTTATTAATATCTGTTTCTTCCGTTGCATGAATGCAAAACCAAGTAGCATCTTTTAAAGCGGTAATCTCATGATTGATATGCGCTTCAATATTGATGCAAGTCGGTGCTGTATAAATGGTTTCTAAGCCGTTCACACTGACAATTACTTTCCCCTTAGCTAAGATGCTCAAGTGCGAATATTTATGGCTGTGTGATAGCGCTGCGTAGCCTTTTGGCAAGAACATTTCTTTTGCATAAAGACCATCACTAAAGTGGTGTGATATTCCGTCAATCATTAAACAATCGCTCCTGTAGAATCTATCCAAGTACTGCCATCTTTTGATATCCAAATTGGCTTACCTCTTGCACCTAATGAGGTATCAAAATAAAACCTGCCAGCGAATAAGTCAGAAGTTGGGCGCTGTGCTGTCGTTCCTGACGTTTGCGTGTACTTGATTCCAAAATAAACAGTCGATATAAATTGAATCCAGTTAGCATCTATCTGTTCGCTTTCTGTCACGCCAAGCTTCATAAAAATATTGCGTAAGTTGGTAATGATTGGTGATTTAACTGGTGGTGGTGAGATCATGATTTATTCACCCTTACATCTAGACTTGAGCCGAATATCACGCGCTTTACAGGGTCAGTGATGCGGAACTTAAATGTCCAGTCTCTTGCCTGTCCAAGTCTGCGCCAGATAGCACGAGATTTATATTGACCGACCGCTCCTATACTTACCCATTGCTCTGTGCCATAGGTATGCCCGCCATCTTTTGATATAGACAGCATGATTTGTGGATTGGAGCCTTGACCATTTTGCAGACCAACACCTGTTTCCATATCAAGTTGTAGCATGTCAATGATTATGCGTTTATCATCGTTAGAAATGTGCTTTGTGATAACTTCAAAGGCTATCTCTTGCCCGTTATCTGTATTACTTAATGGATTAAGTCGGTATAGGTTTCCATTGGCATAATCAGTCACCATGATTTTGTCTAGGTAATTGACACCAATCTCAGCTAGGTGTCTTTCTATTCCGTAGCTTTGTAATTTAGACCAGCAGTTAGTTAAGCCATCGTATAACCAACTTGATTGACCTGTAGGAAAGTTAATCTGCAACATCGGGTGACCACTCAACATATAAGAAATGCATGTTGCATCTGATATTGATGGGTAATTATTGATGATGTACTCTAGCTCTGGAGTTGATATGCGTTGCGGTAGATAGCCGTTAAACTTAGCAACAATGACTTGCCCCATTCTATTCTTGGCTAAGAATGCAAGCGTATTGTCATACTTAACAATGCTATTAACAGCAGCACATCCCCATTCTGTTGAGCCGCCAGATATTTTGGCAAAGGGGAAGTCTTGAGCGCCACTGTTAGTCCAAAACTCTGTTGATACTGAGCCGAACAGATAAAGCGTTGAGTTGTCAGACCAGATTGAGATTATGTTGTCAGGGTTTGATTCTGCACTTGCAAAGTCCAAAGCATCCCATGTGAACCCATCATTAATAGCTGAAACATAGAAACGCTGTGTATTAGGCTTGCTGATAATAAAATATCCGTCTTGCCATGTGACAGAGCCAGCATTTGGATAATCAGGGTCAGTAATCTGCGTGAATGCTAATGTGTTGAAATTGTAGATATACCCTGCTACGCCATCAGTAAGCATTAACTGAGTGCCGTTATCCCACATGTAAACCTTGCCGATTGTTGTGCCGATTGTGCCTCTTGCAGTCTTTACGCCAGCATTATTCACTTCATAAAACGTGCCACGATGAACAAGATATAAGAAGTCTGTACGCTGATAAATGCCACGGATAGGCGTATCACCAAAGCTTGTAAATAGGTCTAGTCCGGGGGTTCCATAAATAGCGACTTTCGACCTATCATCACCGGGCTGAACTTCAAGGTAACAGTTCAATCTCTCTTGCGATGTGACGTTGTGGCTCTTCCCGAATTGACCTATGCCAAATAAATTCATGCTAGGCATTAATAACTCCAAGCTCCGTAACCGTAAGGCACTCGACCACTAATCTGTCCTACTTCATTTTTCATGACTAGGTTAGGCATATTTCTCTCACGTACCATAGCAAGCGATGTGACTGCTATCTCTGCCGCTTCTGGTGTCAGTGATGTACCATATTCAGGGCAGATAAACTTAGCTAGGTTGTACTGAATTGCAAGCTCATAACCGGGAGGGAATGTTAGATTGTCAGATAGATTGGCGAACTGTGTTAACTGAACCCACGTATCAAAAAACAATGTCATGTTGGCTTGTGGTACGCCATATAGATAAATCGTTGCTAGAGGAAATGAATCTTCAAAGTAGAAGTATTGTGGAAAGCCTTGATTACTCTTAAATGGGATTGAATCGTAATCTTGGTTATTAATCTTTTGTAGCGGGTAATCTACGCTGTTAAGACGAATAAACGCATAATCAATAGTCACAGGTCTAGGCACATTAATAACGCCACCAGTGCCGATTGTGTAAGAATTAACGCCATTGGTTAATGGTGAGCTATTGCGTACAGTTGTATAAGCAAAGGTTCTATCGTTAGCCCATAGCGCAAGCATGTTATTCAATGATGCAAACCCATCATCGGCTTCACTAGAGCTAGGCGTTTCGTTCTGCCCTAATACGCCAGCTATTTTCATAGCCTTTTTAACAATGTCTAAACCAGTTGCCATTTTGTACCCCTAATAAGCTTTATTACACCCACTCTTTCAAATGGGCGCTAAAAACCAACTATTGCGCTGGTGTGTAACCAATTGCTGGCAATACTGCCCAGTCAATCAGAGTGGTTGCGGTAGCATTGGCTGTACCGTAGATGGTGAATGAACCTGCTGCCGTAACAACACGCTCAACACGAAGCAACGTACCGTCAGCCGTAGCCTGAGCAACAACCGCCCACACTTTTGTATTAGCTGTAACAAGAGGATTTGTGATAACAACGCTAGATGCACCAGCAGCAATTGCAGCAACGCCAGAGTATGCATATGACGTATATGCGCCTGTAGTTGTGTTAGCAATTACCGCAGCAGTAGCGATGTTTTGAGCGATAAGAGCCGTTTCAAGCTCATTGGTTAACTCAACGATTTGACCAGCAGGAAAGCCTTGATAAGCTCTAAGTAATGTAATAGCCATGATGATTTTCCTTAAACAGTTAAGTAACGAGTTGACAACTCTGGGTAAGTCGCAGCCCAGCCGAACAACACATCAATCCGCATTAAGCTGTTGTCATTGATGAAGTCGTAACCATCAGTCACCTTCACTGTGAAGCCGTTGCGTGATTCTTGATGTGCGCGAGCGCCAGTGCCAGCAGGAGGTAATTCCATCGGAACCATAGCCAATGTGAACGCATCTTTATGGAATGCGATGTTTGATTGGTATGATGTATTTACCGCGCCTTTGATGATGTAAGGCGTTGCTGTTGTTGGTGATGCTGTTACGTTTTGGAAGGCACCAGTTGTGACAATCGCAGGACTGATATTGATAGTAGTAGCACCTACCAAAGCGTCAGCAGTCACGATAAAGTCAGCTAGAACACCTGTTGATTGACGTGTTTGTGGGTTAACTGCAAATACGCCCGGCAATGTGATAGATGTACCGCGAACCAAAGTACCACCAGCCACAGCAACTACAGTGATAGCTGAACCAACTTGGTTTGCACCATTGATGTTAGTCGCAGTTGCAGCGCCTAAGGTCAATGTAGATACGTTCTGATCCATGCCAACAACGAAGCCTAATGAATCGACCATCATGCCGTTACCGTACTGTTTATTAATCTTTTCTGCTGAGTTGAAAAGACCAGATAAACCAGCCACAGAAGCACCGTTAAGACCGGGACCCATAATGAATGCTTTCTCACCACGGTTAGTTGGTGCAGCCATTTCATTTAAGCGGCGCATTGCATCTGTGTAAACTTGCACAGCTTGCAATTGAGTTGTAGGTAAAGCACCTGTTGGGTTCAATGTATTAAATGAGTTGAACTTAGCCATTTCTAAACCTTGGCGGTCAATTTCATTCACTACAGAAGCGATAGCAGCTTGAATCTTCATGTCTAATGAATCTTCAGTGATGCCGACTGTGCGCTCAAAGCTGGTGAAGTTTAAGTCACAACCACCTTGAGAAAGTGTTAATGGAACTGTGGTATCTGTTGATGCTTGTGGCACTGATACGCGACCAGCACGGTAAGTGTAGCGAGATGGGCGTTTGATGTTGATAGTTGCTCCAGGAGCATAACCACGTGACATATTGCCTGTGTATTCGTCTTCCCATGTGCGGTTAACATTAGAGGCAAATGAGAGACTATTTTCTAAAATAGCAAGTGTCTTTTTAGCGACAATGCTGGACGTTGCGAGTACGTTTGACATATTGATTCCTTATCGGTTGATGTATCTCGCACCGCGCTTACGGTCATGCTCTATCATTTCTTCATAGGTCATTTCCTCAAGCTTCTTGGTGATGTTCTTACCACCTTCTATGGGCTTGATTGGCGTTGGTGCGTTGGAGGTTTTTACTGGGGCTTTAGCTGAGAGTTTGTCCTCTAGCTTGCCTATTTCTTTGGCTTGAGCGTAAGCTGGCAAGGCTGCAATGCGTTTGGCTTCATCCTGATTCTTAGCAAGGTGATAAACGATGTCAGAAGAGATATCACTCTCAAGAATTGACAGATAGGCAGCTTGTGAATAAACAGTTTTATCGGACTTAACAACATCCTCAAAATCTTCGTATTTACGCTCACCGTTCTCTAATAACTCTTGTTGCTTTTCTGCTCGTCTTTCTTGCTCAGATTGCTGTGATTTACGCTCAGTCTCTTGAACTTCACTGTCTTTCAAACCTTTAATCTTTTGGTCTGTTTTCCAGTCGGTTAAGTCTTCGATAAACTCAGAATAATCCGCATAATCTTCTATCTTTGGCTTGTCTGCTGCCGGTGTAGGTTTAGCTGCTACTTCTTGCAATACCTTGGCGCGTGTTTCAGTTTCAATGCGCTGCTTTTCTAACTTTCTCTCAAGCTTTACTAATCTTTTTTGAACAATCTCATCAAGCTCTGCTTGCGTGAATGTCTTATCAGCCGTTTGGTCAGCGGGCTTCGCTGTGTCCTCTGCATTTTCAAGTACAGGTGCTTGTTCGGCGGTTTCAATCACTTCGCCTTGTGATGTTTCAATTACGGGCAATTCTTCTGACATTTTTCATCCTTAGAAATGAAAAAAGCCCAAATTAATGGGCTTTGGCTCGGTAAAAGTCTGCCGATAGACGTAAAAAAGCCGCAGTTAAGGGGCTGTTTGGTTAAGTTAATTTATATAATTCAGGAGTCCATAAATCAAAAGTGCAAACTCCAGTTAAAGCAGGTAGAGTAATATCAACTGAGAAAGTAATGGCTGTAACTGTAATGGCTGGTATTGTTAATACTGTTGATTTTCTCTTGCCACCATGACCAAATATCATCCAAGCAAGTGAAGTATTATCCTCTTGTGTAGATTTACCACCCATAAATCCAGAATAGTTAGTGCTTGCATTTACTTGCCAATATCCCCCAAGATTACATCCTTGTATTCCACCGATACCGAACATTTGATAATCAAACTGTGCTTGAAGTGTGTCGCCACCAGATGAATTTAATAAAGCTAGCATAGCCGTTCTTGCTGTTGAGTTAGGTCTAATTGATATGGTGCAGTCAGCAGCATTTGCCGTGTTATCCATGGCTAAACGTACACGACCGCCATCAATTTGAGTGATTGTCACAGTAGTACCTATCACCCCAGCAGTGGCTATGATTTCCCAATTCAAAGGAAGATTAGTTGGGTTAGTCACTGTGAATGTGCCAGTGCCTTTAGCCCCACCTGTGCCAGTAAAGGCTGGGAGAATGTTTGAGCCTTTTGTTTTATAGCGAGTGATATTTACTTTGTCGGCTGTTTGCAATGCTCCTGCATAGCCCATCTTATTAGCACCGCGAGTTGTTTCATGGACACCATCATCCTCTTGAATCATTCCAGTAACAGCATCTAGGGTTGCGCTTGTAGTATCAAGAATCGGATTGTAAGCATCAACATAAATAGCATTACGATACTTAGCGCAAAGGGCTTTAAGTCCTGCATTGATGGCTGGGAACTGATACCACTGATTTAAATATGTAGTTGATACGGATGAAACTAGAGGAGTACCAGACCAAACATAAACAACTTTCTTAACTGCAACTGCTTCAATCAGTCTAGCTTCGTATAAGTCCAAGAATGTCTGAGGAGTCATATCTGCCGTGCCAGCAGGATTTAAGTCATTATGCATGAATATCATGTGACCAATTTCAGCACCATCAGCCAAGAATGAAGCCCAGCGACCACTACCTAGTGATGAAGCTAATGTTTCACCGCCCTGCGCCCACATGGCAATGAAGTCAAACCCAACTCCCTGACTAGCTAATAAGTCATTCATCCACATAATAGGATTCATTGAGCGCACACCTGTAATACCAACTGAGCCAGTGGTGAACCCATAAGCGAATCTACTATCACCTACAACTGAGGTTGAGCTTTTTGCGGATATTGAACCACCACCCAAGCTAATAGGCAATCCAGTAGTAGGACTAACTAGAGCTGTCTGTACTTGATTAAGCTGCGCTAATGTCTGCCCCAATGGGGTGAAGTCATCATCAAACACTGTAATGTCTGCAACAGTCGCATAGCCTGATTGATATAGGCTTTTAACAAGGTTGAAATCAAGCGAATAAGTATTGCCAACAACTAAGGCAATCCCATAAGCATCAGAGCGACCTGCTTTGATAATCGTGCAGGTTAAAGGTTGTCCAGTTGGCATTATTCATTTCCTTCAGGCAAAGAAAAACCGCCCGTAGGCGGCTGTGTTTGTTCTTGTGATTCCGTGGGAGGCATCATATCAATCATCCTCGCCACAGCATCCTCAATCATTTGTATTCTTGATGGGTCTAAAGCTTCTTGTTGAGCTGCATCTAATTCAACTTTTATCCTGTCTGTCTCGGCTTTGTACCAGTCTATTTCAAGCTTCTTGTTGTCGTAATCAAGCTTACCTTCTACGCTGTCAGCTTTATTCTTAAGCTCTTTGGCTTCCTGTTCAGCTTCTTGCATCGCTTGGTGAGCTGCATCTAACTGTTGAGATAGTTGGTCTACTGCTTGTTTAGCTTGTTGTTTGACTTGCTGTACTTCTGGACTTTCGCCATCCTCACCATCTTGCAGTTGTGGAGGCATCATTTTTTTCATGCGCTCGCTGATTTCTTCTGCATAAGGCATATCCATTGACTTGAATAGTAAGTCACCAATCACTGGCATTAAGTCAGGGCTAGATTGCACAAGTTGAGTTAAGAAGTCAGCACCTTCCATGCGTTTAGTCGCATAGTTAGATCCTGTTGTAATCGTTACATCGTATTTACCAACGCCAAGATTATAGATTTTGCTAATAGCGCCATTCATGTCTTTTTGCTTGACTACCGCTTCTTTTTGCTCCGGATCAATCTTGGCATAACTTGCTGTGCCATCTTCACCGAGTATGCGAATGACTTGTGGCGTGTCGTATATCACTGGAATCATACCCATGATTATGCGGCCAGCATGACGGATAGACTTAGACTGATTATCAGGGAACTGGAATGTTGCCATGTCGCCTTGTTTCTGTTGTGCATTCATCGCACGACCAGACTTGGCGTTACCATCTTGACCGATAGAGGCTTGATACATACCCAAAGCTGATTGGATATCATGCTCTGATGTTTCCATGTCTTGAATCAAGCCAGTAGGAACACCTGAATAACCTTGTCTTTGTGGTGGTGGTGCTAATGTACCGTTTATATTGACTGGCTTGTATTTAAGCACGGCACGATTAACACGGTTAGAACTTGCCCATTCACCTTCAAAGCCTTCAATCTGACCAGCCGCAGCAACCCAAGGGGCTTTAGATGCAAGTGCTAATGTTTCCACTACAGTAGAGCGTTGGTAGTTATACATGCGCTGTGCATCTTTAACGCCACGCACAATGCCACGTAGATATAACTTACCATCAATGTCTGTCTCAATGCCAATCACGCGAATGACAGGTATGAACATACCAGCAACAACAGTTTCCTCTATTGTTTCTGATCCTGTTACTTTGCACCATTTAACAATAGTCTTGTAGCCATCACGTGTCTTTAGGATAGCTGGTGCTGGTTCAGGCATAGCGATAGCTTCTTGCGCTGGCTCCATGTCAGTCTCTTGCACTTCTTCACTTGGTGCAGACTGATACTTTTCTTCGTACTCGTCTTTAAATATTGAGTTGCCATCTTCTAACAGGTATAGCTTGGTCTTTTCTTTCTCAATATAGAAGTATTCAGCAATGCGGACATTATCTATGTCATACCAATCACTGTCACCAGTTGAAGCGTTCCACTCTGATAGCTCAATGTCAGGATATTGTTCTTCAAACTCTTTGCGCGGAATCATTGTGGTGATTAAGCATTCTGTTTGGTCTGAACCGTCAGGCTCTTTGGCATTAGGATCAAAGAACACAGTGAAGCGATTGCGAATACGTGCTATGCGTATTTCTTGTTGGAAGCTGTCACCCACATATTCAGTGATGATGCGGAAGTAACCCGTGCCACTTGTAACAGCACCTTCACCAGCCCAATCATAGGCAATGTCAGCCTTACTAGCATCTTCAATGTGACGAATGATGCCTTGATAAACCTCTGCCACTTCAACGTCACCAGCATCATCAACAGGTCGAGCTTTAATGCCTGGTCGAGCTTGACGCATCTGATTAACAATTTGATTCTTGTATTGATTGACCTTATCAACCACTAAACATGGTCGTGCGCCTTGCGGGTCGCTTTCACGGATAGCTTTAAGCTGTTCAGGCCATTGCTCTAACAAGCCAACAAAGCGAATGTCGTCTAACTCTTCTTTGCGTTGATCTGCTTCATAAGCTTTAGCACGCGCATAGAATGCTTTGGCACGCTCAACAACAGTCATTTCAACTTTGGTTGATGTGTTGCTCACTGATTTACTTTTAGCCATTAGAAGCCCCAGCCCATTTCACCCACATACGAAGGCACATGCTGATGCGATTCTTCTTTACGCATGATAATCTCTGCAAAAGTCAGACAGAGTGCATCTGCAACATCTGGGCTGCTAAGTCCGCGTGCTTTCATATCTTCCTTTTTCTCTATCTGAATTTGTTGTTTAGGACTAAAGCCATATTCAACGGCTTGAAGTTCTTCGAGTAGTTCGTTATCGGATGGCAGTTCAGCACCAGCTTTGAGGTAATCTCTAACTAATCCCCACATTTCTGCACGCTTGTTAAAGTATTTAGCTGAATCGCTAGCGGTTGAACCTGCAACCACATCAATGATGTTGGCTGATGGTCTGAGTTGCTTAACTCTATCAATCACACCCCCACCTACGCCAACGCCATCGATGAAGATGGCGTCTGGTCTATATTCGTCTATCATTTCCACTACTCGCGAGGCTAAGGACATTGTGTCTAAGCCTCGATACTTCACTGGCTCAAACACCTTTCGCCCTTGTCGCTTAATAATGACTGATTGGTCATCTCCAAACCTAGCCACATCAACGCCAATAACGCGCTCTAAGCCTTCATAACCTTGAGCCACATATCTGCGACATGCTTCTACAATGTCAGCACCGATAAACTGATTAGAACCAGCCCTAGGAAACACACCGCGAACACGTACGCGCACAAAGTCGCTGTCTTCACCATAGTCATCAACCCATTGCTGTATTTGCGATAGTGAGGCTTGCTTTGCTTCTCTTGAATCAATCTGTCTTGTTATCCAGCGATGCTTAAACTTACCGAAGCATTCACGGAATCGACCAGTATTCTTTGTAGGATTTCCGAAAGCTACCCACATCGCACCTGCTGTGGTCATTGCGCCTTCTGTCACTTCCCATATTTGGTCATGAATACCTGATGCTTCATCGTAGATCACTAACACATGCTTTTCATGCGTACCAGCAAAAGCTTCACTGTTATTAATTGACCAAGGGATTGCAGAGGCAAACCATGTATCAGGATATTCTTTATGGTAGAACTTAGTCGCAGTCCACTCGAACCAATGCTTATTGATTGCTAAACGATGCCACTTTGCTAACTCTCGCCATGTCTTTGCGCTTAGCTGATTAGCTGTGTTAGATGTAACAACAATCTGTGGGAATTCTCTAGTTGAGATGAACCACAATATAATCCAGCTTACAAATGCAGTCTTTCCAATACCATGACCAGAAGCTACTGCGATTCTGATTGCCTCGCCAAGTGTTGCACCATCTTTAACAGCTTGCCCGATAGTTTCTAATGTTTCTATCTGCCACTTGTCAGGATATGAATCTTTAAGTGAACCTTCGCCCCATGGGAATATGTATTTAACGAAGCCTAGCGGATTATCATAAAAGACTGCAATGTCTTCTATTAAACTAACTTCCAGCGCGTTCACGGGCTTTAGTCAATATCTCATGGAAGCCTACATTAAGCTCGCCACTAATTTCTGTTTGTATTCTGTCGCCGTATTTTTTAGGCTTCAATTTACTTGCTACCCATTTGCGAGACTCAACGCGCAATCTGTTTCTTGCTACGGCTACGTTATCAAATGTAACCTCTGTGAAGCCATCCTGTTCTCTCACGGTAGTCTGTGATTCATCAGCAATACCAATGATTTCATCGGCTAATGTTTCTGCTTGTTCTTCGCGTGCGCGTGCGTATTGGTCAGAGAATATCTTCTGCTCACCTAGCCATTTGAACACGGTTGCTCTTGAAGGCATGTCCTTGCTTAAACATATCTCACGCAAGCTCTTACCATCTGCAATAAGTTCACAGATAGCATCTGCTGTTGATTGTTTATATGTTGTTACGCCTGACATTTATTTATCCTTAGATAACACTGTTTAAAGTAACAGTTAACTCATTTAAATCGGTTGATTCGTATATTCTAGGGTTTGTTCCATACTCACATAATGAATATGTTTTACTTTTAACATCAACGTAAAGACCAAAGCCTAAACTGTTGGCTAGTCTCTCGAGCTTGAATGATTCTTCATTGACCATGTTCATTGATATATGCTTTGAATTATTCTGCTTGCTGGCTTTTGTTTGAGTGATTCAAATAATGCTGGTGGAACTGGTATGCGTAACATCAACTTTGGCTCTTCTTGTATCTCTACAAAGCCAAATTGACGATATAACCTATCAAGCGCATTTTCATCAATTGATTCTTCGTATGATCTACACTCAAGGATTAAACTTATCTGTGCTTCGTCAGCTTCTTTGCCTAATTGTTTAAGCAATGCTTTAGCTAGACCTTGTTTGCGGTGTTCTTCTGGTACGTGTAAGTGAGTAACCCACTTTAAGCTAGAGTTGCGACCAAAGCCTTTTTCATTGAATGGCTCTAAGTTGCAGCTGGCTTTACCTACTGTGAATTTATCTATCATTGAATCCCATCTCTTCATCTTTCAATAGATGGTTTAAGTGGTCTTGTTTAGGTTGTTCTTTGCGGAATATAGCATCGTAATTATCAGCATACTTAGCGCTAGGCTTAGTCTGTATTAAGTCGCCAGTATGTTCGTTATGTGCTGCCATCTTTTGCCCTTGTGTCTATTCCATAGCTATCAAGTATTTTGTAGCATGGTGCAAGTTCATGGGTTCTTTCTGTGTAGCCATTAGATTCTTCAGCCCATGCTTGAGCTTCATTAACAGCAAGTAATAAAGCATCTAAAAATTCTTGTTCAGTGAATTTCATGTGTATTCCTATAAGTAAGTGGCTTTCACTACTACCGCGCCACAGACGATGCAGAGTTGTACGTTCTCTCTAAGGTAGCTATCTGCTTTTTATATCGCGTACGATGCAGAATTAGGATTTGCACAGTCAGGCGTTATATCCTGATTTCTGTTTTGGCTTGGTATGCGCTAATTACGCTGTGCAAAATAGTAAATTGGCTCGAGGAATGTTTTAAGTGCAGACCCTCGAACTGCACTCTTGCAAAATTGTATATACGGACACCGCCTATTCACCAACTAAGGTGCGAAATGGCTAACCATTACTCTCTCGCTACAGACTCGTAGCACTAAGCAGCGTGCGTATAGGCAATAAAAAAGCCCCACGCACTTAAGAATGAGGCTGTATAAAATATATTAAGGCGTGACCCACTGGTGTCCAGTTATTCCCCAACATGGGACACTCCGCGCTACTTTTCAGTTTCGAGGCGTTACTCTCTCATCAGACGCTTTGATTGTTGGGCAAGATGTGTGCTGCATATGGGTCACTTGCACACCCACGCCTTAATGTATCTTAATAAAAAAGCCCACATGGTTAGATGTGAGCTTCAATTCTTTTACCGTAGACAACGCTACCAAACGGTAGCTGTCATCTCACATTGAAGTGGTATTAAGTTGTAAACATATTTATACGCCTATATTTTGTGTGTGTCAATGGGTAAAATAACAATATTTAGTGATTTAGTTGTGAGTTCTATTCCATAAAGTATTTCTAGTAAAAAAGTATTTAATACGTCTAGTTTTATTGCGTTTATTACTTAATGAAATATTTAATGTTTTTGTTCTTATCCACGGCATACATCCGCATAGATAAGCTCTATTTGAATCATCAAAGTGTGCCATGTGATAATTCTTATGCTCATGATTCAAGCAAAATTTTTTGCCAATAATTTCTGTCGCATGATTGCTCATATTATCCTCTAAGCCTGTTGTCCATCATCCTAATACTCAACGCCAATTCCAATTCAAAATGATCTGCCCTCATTCTGTTAATCTTACGGCAGAATATTTGCAATGGTATGTATGGCGTGAAGTAGTTATATTTCAGTATCGCTTTGTTATGCGCTGGCAATCCTAACCAGGCTGATTCAACCTTGTGAGCATCTAGTAAGTTGACTACGGCATGTACTTCTTTTTCATCCCAATGCTGTGGTGATTTGTAGCGACCTTCTAGGCTCATAGTGACACGTTTGCTCTTATGGTCACGATAGGCACGTTGCCAGTTTAATAGACGGTCTTTTGTTGCTTCTAGTGTGTCAAATTCCATCTACTCTTGCTCCTTATAAAGTTTACACTTAACTCCAAATTTCCGACCCTTCGCACACGCATCGTAACTTTTCCCTAGCATTACAAATGGCTTATTGTGTACACAGCCTTTACAGCTACGTTCTTGCTTTTCCATGAGCCATTTCTCAGGGTCTTTGTAGGCTGATTTCTCTAACGCCATCATTTACCCTTAAACACTAACTTACGCATATCTTCCAAGTGTCTCTCTGTAGCTGCCAAACTTCCTGCGCTGCCACTACCTTCTGATGGTCTTAATCCACACTGCCAAAGCTCATCCATTAACGCTTGCGCTTCATCATTCTTTAACCTTAATTGAGGCTCATACCATTCACCTGTAGGAGCGCTCTCAAACTCAATTGGCTTTGCAATGGAATTTATATTCCCAAACTTACTAATTATTAAAATATCAATAGAATTGGAAAATATGTTTCTTTGCGCCCTAAGATCAAGTTTCATCTACCGCTCCTTATCCGATTAACTAAATTAACCACATCATCAACATTGCAAACAATCTCTATCCAGCCACTCCATTCATCGTGGAACTTCACTTCATCAGGTGTTAGCTTTCTTGCGCTAGGGGGCTTTGAACCGTCTTTAATTTCTACTGCGACACATTGCTTATTCATTGCAATAAAACAGTCTGGTGCGCCATTACCTAGCTGTGCTGTGTCCAATACGCAAGCACCCATATCGCGGAATGCTTTAACTATCTCAACATGGTTACTGTCTTTTCTTGCGCGTACTCTCATTTAAAACATCGCCATCGAACCAGCACCAATAGTCGGCTTAGCTGGCGCACGTCTATGGCTGTAGTTGTCGTGATGTGAAAGGTTGTAGGTTGTTACGTTGCCTTGCACAATTACTCGGTCAGGCTTGTGGTTTTCCATTGCTTCATACTCTTCTCTCTCTTTTACTGGCACATAGTCAGTGCGAGGCTTTAACACTCGCTTTAGATTGCTAATGTTATGGCTGACTGTTTGGTAATAGCTAACATGGCGACCTTGAATGTTTTTCTTATAGCTGCCAACACGTTCAACATTGCCATTCTCGATTAGCGCATTGATGTATCTACGCATCATCTTGTCGCTCACTTCAACTACTGGCAGGATTTCATCAATAGTGTGCTTAGTGGATAGGAAAGCTAAAATTAACTTGTAGCGCTCTTGTACTGCTTGATATGTGCATCTCATTTCATTAACCCTTTCGCTAGTAATTTAAGTTGAGTTTCAAATACGCCCTCGTAATGGGCTAGTTTTATCTGGTTAGGGTCTTGGTGACTTTTTACGCGACCATCTATCCAGTCATGGCAAGCTGAACAGGCATAAGCTCCATGAATATCTTTATTTTTAATTCCTGTGCCGTGACCTAATCTCACACTGTTTATGTGAGCAAAAACTACTGTGTCATTGTTGTGATTGCATATACCTGGCAATCTAACTGTGCAGCTTTCACCTCTTGCGCTATCTGTGATTTTGCTCATGCTGCTAACTCCATCTGGCGATTACCGCCCCATTGATTTGCCATTGCATTTGCTATGCCTTGATAGGTTTTGCTGCGCTCTTTCCATCTATCAGGCCCAGGTGGCATTTTATGAATGCGATCTGAACGACCTTCTACAATGTTAGTAGCCTGTAGAATTGGTAAGCTCTTAAGCCATAAGCATGTAGATTTAGTTTCACCATGCCCAAACTGCCAAGGCTGTATAATTTGATCAGGCTTGCGATATAAGCTAGACATAATGCAAACTGGGTTTTCTACAGCTATCATTGGAATATCTGACTTAACCAGCATCATGAAAAAACTGATTGCTGATTGTTGGCGACCATCTACACGCTTTTCTGCGAAATGTTTAGCTCCCGATACACTCAAGTGTGTACATGGTGGGTGAGCAATCATTAAATCCCAGCAGCCATCAATCACATCGCGTACATCACCTTGATAGTGATTACCTGGCGCATCTGTTGGTAATAAATCGCAACTCATAGCATCGTGTCCTAATGCTGTAAATGCATCACGAACAACACCTGAATATTCACAAGCTACTAAAACTCTCATGCCGCAATCCTCTGCTCAAATACAACGCCAGCCCCAGCCGCCTCTGCATAAATCTGCTCGATATACAATCCGAAGCCGTATTTAGTCAGGTCTGTTGTGCTGCCAACTAATGCTCTGTCTCCGTTAGGTAAGTAATCCCATTTTTTATATGTGTCAGGATTTTTCACTAACTCGAATAGATATGGCTCGTCTAGCTCTGGCAGATACTCACGCTTAAAGTGTTCATGCCATGCTTCTGCACTAAACAACTTACCTTCAACAAAGAATTGTTCAGCAATACAAGTGAGGCATCCGCTAGACCACATCAGCGAATTTTGGTCAGGCGTTCTAGCTTTCGGAACTTTCTGAAATACAACTTGTAAGCCTTGACCTAACGGCATATTTCTTGCCTTTGCAATAACTGTCTCGCGCTGTAGTTCGCCTACTAGGTTGACGGTGTATTTGGTGAAGTCCATTATTTACATATTCACTTGATCTAATGCGGCTAAATCTGAAAACACAGTGCATGTTTCAATAATTGGAAAGCCTACTAATAATCTGATTTCTTCATTCATTTTCATTTCTCCTTTGATTAAAATTTACTACCTGTTAATGCTGTATATTTGGCTTTTAGTGTTCATGCTAGCCACGTAGCGCATGAGTTGTAACGTTACCGATTACAGAGAGATTGCCTGTTGGTGTCTGGCCTACTTGTTTTGTATTGCTTGTGAAAAAGTCAGATTTACCACCACCATTAGCGCGTACAAAATCAACCTCCACCTTTGCCAGATTGATAGCCACTTGAATGGTGTCACCCATGGCTTTAGCTTTCTCTAGGCTGATGCTGTCGTCTTGAATGCCTTTTAAAGTTGCAGATAGATATTCTCTTAATTCATTGCTAGTCATGGCTGTGTCCTTTTATTAATTTGGCGGTTAAGTGCTGCTTGAAGTTGTACTAAATGCACGATCTCTTTAGGGTAGTTGTGTACTGTGTTGCGTTTCATGTTTTGCGCTTTTGTCATTAGCGCCATGTTTTTAATGTTTAGGTTTTTCGGGTTGCCATCTAAGAAAATAACAATGTGATTGGCTGGAATCTCACCGTTTAATCGTTCCCAAATAACGCGATGCAATAGCTTCCATTGGCGCATACCTTCTGCCATTTTTATTTCATAATAGCCGTCTGTTTTGTCGCGTATGAAGCGGATAGTGCCTACTGGTCTGTAATTAGGCGGCTTGCTTCCTTTGGTAAACTGTGTGGCTTTTGAGCCTTCATAACAAATACCCTTAATTCCCTTGTTAGCTGGTACATGTCCTTTAGGGAATCTAAAAGCTTTGCCAACTTCATCACCACGTCTTAGATGTTGCGCTTTAGGGCTATCTAGGTACTCTTGTGATTTGCGTACGTTCAATGATTCAGAACGGTTATAAATCGCACATTCAGACTTATTGCCAAGCATCACTTTCATTTCAGCCATAGTGCAATTAGGGTAAAACTCGCGAAACATATCATCTTGTGCTGGTGTCCAAGTTCTCATTTAGCTAACCTTTCTGTAATACGTGTTTTAAGCTGCTCTGCTGTTAGTTGGCGTCTTGACTTCACAACTCCATCCTTGCAATCACCTAAATAAACATCATTTCCATTAGTGGCTCTAAAGCTAAAATCAAAACCTGCATCTGCCATTTCTTTGATAAACTCATTGCACGATTTTTCAGTCATATCCATGCCCATTCTGTGTCTGTTGGATTTGATACGAATTGGATTGAACCTTCCCTAAACCATAGCGGAATCATTCCTTCCCACTCACCGTTGCGCTGCTTGTCACACTTCAAAATAGTGTCTGGCACAGCATGGTTTTCTGCGTCTTTGTTACTCCATACAATCATGCTGTTATGCACGTTGTCCGAGATCGCTCCTGAACCTTTAGCGTCATATCTGCTGCTAGGCTCTGATTCGTTACCTTTTTTGGTGTGGTGTACGAGGTGAATATGAATGTCTAGCTCTTTGGCAATATCGCAAAGCCTAGTAACAAAGTCTTTTTGTGCGTTCATTACATCTGCGCCCTGCTCACCACCAACAACACGCATTAAGCTATCAATCACAAAATGCTTAACTCCACGCTCTTTAGATGCGTAGTAGATAACGCCGTATAGTCTTGCTGCTGATAACGAACCCATGTGGTCATAAAGCCATAAACGCTTATCTGTCCATAGCATGAATGCTTCCATATCATCATCGCTCGGCTTAGCTTTACCACTTGCTTGCTTGAACATTCTCACAATCGTGTCGGCTGGTTTCATTTCAAAACTAGCGATACATACAGCCTCGTTTGAGCGAATAAAACCTAGTGACACATAACCAAGTACCATGGATTTTTTATGTCCGTTGTAGCCACTCCAAAGTGTTACCTCACCACTGCGAAATCTAATCTTGTCTTGTGTCTTGCCCCATGGTAAAGGTGAGCCTAATTGCTGGTGTGTACCATTCATGCGAGCGAATATTTCCTCGATGAAGTCAACGGGTCTTTTCACCTTGTCGTTATCTTCTTGGCTTTCTTCGTAATACTTTGCATAGTCAATATTTGGCATTGCTATGCCATCAATCTTGGCTAGTAGTTGGTCGTATCTGTTAGACATTTGCGCTATCCGATGCTGTGTTAATTCTTTCCATTGCTAATTTAACGCGAGCTAATTCAGCATCAGTTATCACGCGCCCCTTAGTTACATCCATGGCTGCCATGGTGATAATTCTTGATTCGTTTTTAATCACACGTAGCGCATCAGTAGCGTAGATTGTGTGTTTCATTGGTTTAACTGTTTGCACTCTTTCCAGTGCTTCTTTAGGTGGCATAACATCTTCCCAATCAAGACCAAGTGCGCTGAGTACATCTATCGTTTCGCAACCTGCAAAGCATTTCAAAATTAACTTACCATCGCCTGTGTCTTTAATAGAAAGGCTAGGTGAACGGTCTGCATGTGCTGGACAACATGCCATCCATGAGCTATTGCTTGTGCGTTTAACTTTGTCTAATCCATTAAGTAATTTATCTACGCTCATAATTAAACTTTCAGCCAGTCAGGTTTTGTTTTTTTAACCGCAGTAACTTGCGCCCAATTTTTTCTAATTGCATCCATAAATCCGCTATCCCAATTTGCATATTTGTACGAATGTTTTTCACAAGAAATAATGAAATTTTCAAGATGCTTTTCTAATTGGTCATAGCCGTTTTTATCTGCCCAAGTCTTAACTCTTTCGCTAATAGAGAAATCATTAGGAAGTGAGGTTTTATTAGTGTTTTTTTGCAATACTTGTTTTATTGTTTTATTGCTTTCTAGTGTGGGTTGTTTTAACAACGGTTTTGTGGTTGTTTTAACAACGGTTACAGTGGTTGTTTTAACAACTGTTGGTGTTTTAACAACGGTGGTTGAATTAACAACGGTTAACCAGTTTGTATAATGTTTATTAATTGATATTTCATTAACTAAAACTCCATGGCTTTCTCTTCCATTTTCATGTTTAGTAACTACATTCATTGCTATTAATTCAGCTATTGTTTTTGAAACATTTGATCTATCTAAATTTGTCATTTGAGCAATCTGCCAACCTGATAAAGCATCAGATTTACGGTTATATCCATAAGTCATTCGAGCAATAGCCATAATTACAACAAGCTGCCTTTTAGAAAAATCAAAGCTGATAATTTGTTCAAGTAATTCATTCGCAATAGGTGTGTAACCATTCTCTTTTTGAGGCGATGCAAATTCAATTACGTTATCCACAGTTAAACTTTGCACAATTTAGCTATGCGTTGCATCGCTTGTTGATATTGAATATGCGTAGCCGTTGGATGTTTAGCTATCCATTCAGCTTTCATAAACTCGTATTGGCTGTATGACATTTAAGCTGCTAACCTTGCTTTTTCTTTAGCTAACTCTTCTTCAAGCGCAATGATCTTTAATGATTGCGTATCAATCTTTTTCATTTCATAGCCATACTTTTTAGCCATGTATTGAATAAAGAATAAGTTGCCTGATTCATCAATAAGACTTTCTAAAGCCTTAGCAGAAAGCCCACCATTGCCATTTAGAAAGCGTGTAACCGTTTCTCTTGGCTTGCCGATACATTCACCTAAAGATTCATGAGTAATCCCTGATAACGTCATGCTTGTTTGTAATGCTTGCAATGCGTTATTAGTACCTTTAAGCAATACAGGGTTGATTAATTCCATAACCTGCGACTGGGCTAGATGTGGCGTTAATAGTTGCTTCTGCATGGGTTACTCACTTTCTTTGTGCTACTTGGTGAGTGTTGGTGACACTCGAAATTTGCTAAAAAAATACTGCACCGTTTAAGATGCAGCTATGAATTACTTTTTATTTAAAAATAGTTTCGGAAAATCGACCTTTACCTGTGCAGGTATGCGACCGCGTGTATTCCAATTACTAACTCTTTGTACGCCACCGTTTTCAATGTCATATTTGAGAAGCTTGGCGACTTGTGTCACACCGCCTAAATCAGCAATAATTTGTTGGTCTTTAGTTTTATTCATCATGTTTAACATTAAACACCATGTTTTAATTAAAGTCAACACCATGTTTAATATGTTACAAACATCATGTGTAACTATTTTTATTCATAGTTGTTAAAATAAAGTGATGATAGAAACTACAGAAAGACTATATAAAGAGGTCACAAGACTTGTGGGCGAAAAAACGCCTAGCGAGATGGCGGTGCTGTTTTCAGAATCGCCGCAAACAATTAAGAACTGGGAAAATAGAGGTATATCTAACGAGGGGCTTGTTAAAGCGGCTTTAGTGATTGACTTGGATATATATTACATAAAGACAGGCGAGCGACGCCCTATCAAGCATGCAGTAGGCAAGAATCACGTTAAAAATATGTCTATTGTTGAACTAATGGTTAATGACCCGTTGCAAGGGATGGCTAACAAGCTTGCAGAGGTTTTTATGTCAGTGAGTGAAAAAAATAGAGAGTTATTGCAATTGTTGGCGAATAAAATGTTAGATCAAGACCAGCCGACTGATACCAGGTCTAATGGTAAAAAAATCAAAGTTAAAGAAAAGGCTCAACAATGAAATATTTATTGATTGCATTATTTGTACTTAGTACTGGATGCACTACCATTCAGCCATCACCTGTTACTAATTATATAAATGCAAATAAAGAATTAGCTAATACTGGCAGCATGAAATGGTCTGATTACTACAAAGGTCTATATGATGCAATGAGTAAGCAGAACCTCATTGGAACTGGCGCACAGTTAGAGCAGATTAACAATATGATTGATTTATCACTAAGTTATGAAGCTGGGACTATTAATACAGAACAATATGATTCAGCTACTAGAGCAATAAAAGCGAAAGCCGCACAAGCTGACGAATCTGCACGCAGTCAATCAATAAGAGATTATCAGGCACAACATGCCAACGATAAACCACCACCAGTCTATCAATATAAGCCGCCAGTGAGAACTCAATGCACCTCATACGGAAATACTGTAAATTGTAGTACACAATAAGTTAAATATAAATCAAGCCACCTTCGGGTGGTTTTTTTTCGTCTACAAATAAACATCATGTGAAATATTTACAATTATTTTTAAACAAGGTGTTGACACTATAATAAACATAGTGTTTAATACATACATCGCAGCAAAACAACGTGTTTAAGGAGATGGAAGATGAATAACCTAGCATATGACTTACATGCAATCGAATACACCGAAGCAGACAAAGCAGAAGCGCGCGATAACGCTATTGACTACGTGCTAGGAAGCGAAAACGCAATGCTTGATGTGCTAAGTGGTGAGTTTGGCAATAACGCACGCCTATCCTTCTTAATGACAAAAATGGCTACATCAAATCGCCACACACTCCAAAAATGGGTTGATGAATATAAAGCTGAATTAGCACAGAAATTAGAAGTTTTAATTCAAAAACGCATTCCTGCTGAACTAGAAAGGTTGTACTAACCGTGACGTTCACCGAACAACTAGAAGCAAATAGAAAAGAAAACGCAGACAAGAAGCAGCTAGATCTACAGCGAATCATGGCTGAGCTATGCAGGATTGTTTATACGAATAAATATGAGGAGTTGCAAAAGTGACTGATTACAGAGATAGCAAAGTAACAGAGCCAATGACCGCAATAGATGTTTTATCGGCTGCATGTTTCATCGTAGTTTTCTTTGTGTTGCCAGCTTACTTGTTGAGTGTGTGATATGCAACTTTACCACTACGCAATACTGATTTTAATAGCGCTAATAGTTTTGATGTTTGTATTTGCATATTTCGGTGACCGAGTTGTGCCGACTATTGATGAGCATGAAAACGTAGGTGATAGCAATGGCTAATGATGCGTATTGCGATGATGGCAACGAAGAAGAGTTGGCAAGATTAAACGAGCAAGAGTATCAACTTTATTTACACGAATTACAGACTTTAGGAGTTAAAAATGAGCATAACGAGCATGGTACTAGGAACATCAGGAACAGGGAAATCAACAAGCCTACGCAATATGAATCCAGCAGACACATTGCTAATTCAAGTGGTGAAAAAGCCCCTCCCTTTTAAATCAAATTGGAAGTCAGTTAATGATGGTGGAAACATATACCACTCTGACAATTGGGAAAGCATAATTAAAGCCATGCAAAAGACTACGCGCGAGATCATTGTTATTGATGACCTGCAATATTTACTCGCCAATGAGTTTATGACTAGAGCGCATGAAACTGGATTTGCTAAATTTACTGAAATGGCTAGACATTACTTTGATGTAATTACAGCAGCAAATAACCTACCTGACTTTAAACGTGTGTATCTGTTATCTCATACTGATGTTAGTGAGCATGGACAAGTTAAAGCTAAAACAATCGGCAAGCTACTAGATGAAAAGATAACCATAGAAGGGCTTTTAACCATCGTTCTACGCACTCACGTTATCAACGGACAGTATGTTTTCAGCACCAAAAATAACGGCTCAGATACCGTTAAAACACCAATTGGACTATTCGCTGATGACCATATTGAAAACGACTTGTTAGCAGTCGATAAAGCTATCAAAGAGTATTACGACTTAAAACAAGCAGCATAATTTAACTAGAGTAAAGGACTTTAAAATGAGTTTAGATTTAAACACTAATGATGCAAGACAAGCAGACCGTATCAATTCATCAATCCGTGAATCAGGTAAATACGTGGGGATTATTACACGCGCTGAAAAATTACTTAGCGAAAAAAATACAGAGGGATTGGGAATTTCATTTAAAACAGATGATGGTTCAACAGCTAACTATCTTGATTTATACACAATTAATGCTAAAGGTGAGAAATTGCCTAGCATGGCAACTGTTCAAGCTATCTTATGTTGCACTAAGACTAAGTCAGCAAATGAAGGAAATATCACATTTAAAGCATGGGATAAAACACAAAAAAAAGAAGTTGATAAAACTACGCTTGGATACCCTGAATTAATTGGTAAGCGTATTGGATTCTTATTGCAACGTGAGCTAGCAGACAATCCAAAAGATTCAAGCAAACCAAATGATCGAGTTGTTGTTTATGGTGTATTTGAAGCCGATACAGGTTTTACAGCTAGTGAAATTTTGGATAAAGCAACTAAAGCTGAAAAACTAGAAAAGATGCTAACAGTATTAATGGCAAAACCATACAACGATAGACGCACAAATAAAACAGCAGCGACAAATTCAGCGCCTTCTACTGGTTCAGGCTTTGATGATTTTGAAGATGACATACCTTTTAGTCAGGCTGAGCGATAACAGCCTAACCAACGCAGATTAACCAACCACACGCGCAACGTCAATAAGTCGCGTAAAGGACACATGATGATAGACAACTATAACGATGACAAAGCAATGGCTAAGTATGGCAGAACTTGTGCAAAGTTTAAGGCTATCAGAGACGCACAACAATCAATTAGAGACATGGCGGTAATGATAGGTCATGCAGATGGATTTGAAGCCGTAGAAGCCTATAGAAATACGTTTAATGCAGAGGTTGATAGCTTAATTGCAGCGTTAAAACTTTAACCACCAGTGCGCCATACACTTAAAACTGGCAGGAATAACGCGCCTCTAGCTTAAATGGTAAAAGCAATCGGCTCATAACCGATAGATAGATGGGTTCAAATCCCTCGTGGCGCACCAATTGAACTGGCAGGAATATTTAACTAAAGGAAATGAGTATGAGCAGAGCATATGACGCAAAACAAGCTGCACTTGAAGCTTATCCAAATGATAAAGAAAAAGCAGTGCAATTATTTCTTGATTACATTGACATTAGTGAATCAGATTTCAAGTATGAATTTAATCAATCACCAGAAGATTATATTTTTAACTGATAACAGATGAACGGAGTAATGATGACACGCCGCCAACTAAGACTAAAGTTCGATCAATGGTTTGATGATGATTGCAAGCCAAGATTACCAAAGAATAACGGCTATTTAAAGATACTGTCATGGATAGCTTTCGAGGCTGGATGGCGTATTGCTAAGATGAAGGAGTAATGATAATGACCAATGATTTAATAAGTAAGTCAGCTTTGATTGATGCTATCAAAGAGCAGCAAGAGTATGCAGTTAAATTGATGCGTGATAATGGACATTCAAGCGCTGCTGAATTTACTGAATCTCACCAAAAAGACATATTGCGCCTAATCAACTCTGCACCTGTGGTGAATGGTGAGGCTACAGGTAATATTAGGATTATTGGCTATGTTTCTGAATCAGATTTGACTTTTCCTTTTGCATACCCAAGCCTAAGTTATCAGTCAGAAACTAGAAATATTCCTGTATACGTTGACGCCCTAATCGAGCATGACGAAAGTGAGGGTTAGGGGATGAATGGAATAAGTTATTTTTGTGGACACTGTAAGCGCCCTATTGGTGGAATGCCAACGCACATTAATGGTGTTGCTTATCACTACGAATGCACTCAAAGCCCCTACAAACAAAACACATGGTATCCTGAACCTACCTTTGGCCCATTACCAAAACAACCCGAAAATACAGAATGGCTAAAAGCGGCATTAGAACCATTTATAAAAAGTTTAACTCCGCCTACCACACCAAACAAAGGGGAATGAGATGGATGTTACAAAGATAATAATAGAACTTAATTTAGCTAAAGAAGAAATCACCACCCTACGCCAACAGCTTGCAGAAACACTTAAAGATAAAGAGTCAATAGCAGCAATGGCAGTGAAGCTAAGTGAAGCTAACTTAGAACTCACTCTAAATAATAAGCAGCTTGCAGAGCAGCCAAAGGTTGATTTGTTGGTGGAGGCTTTGAAAAGACTTATTGACACTTCTAATGATGCTGATGGATTTGGCTACGGTACTTTATCAACAACTTTTGTTAGAGATATTGCAACACAATCCCTAGCCACCTACCAATCTAAAAATGAGAAGGAGTGAATTAAATGACTGAATTTGAATGGGTACAAAGAGCAACAATGCGATACGCAAATAGACTTGGATGGCATGACCAATCATGTGAAGAATTTGCTAAAACATCATACGATGATGGGCGCGAGTATTATGAAAACGACCCTGAAGGTTGTGTCGATGAAGATTTAACTAATTGGGATTAATCAACCATGAACTTATCACAAGATGAAATATTAAAGCTGGCTACTGAAAAGTGCAGCGATTTTACAATTTTAATAAATGGAAAAAAAGAATTTACTTTTACAGAGCAAGATATACAACTATTCGCCAACGCAATCCAAGCCCTTACGAAAGCTGGTGAGTGATATGGATATTAAAGAAACATCGGTTAATTTAGCGATTCTCTATAGTTAAATTATTCTCAGTTCGTAACGGTGGCGCGAATCCGATAAAAAGCCACCAACTAATTTAAGGAAAATATATGAATATTGGAAGTGTAAAAGGCTTAACTGAAACAGAGCAATTGCAAGCCGAAATCACCCGATTAACCGCATTAGTTGATAGCTATAAGGGGGATGCTGAAAAATGGCGCAATCTTATAAAATGGCAAGAAGAAAAAGAAAAGATGGCATTTGAAGCATTCCAAGCCATGAAAGGTAAAGGTTAATTATGAGTGATGAAAAGTATTGGTTATGCTGTGGCAGTAAAGAATTTCCACACAATAATAAATATTGCATAGAAGCTCAGACAGGTCATCCTGAAAGAGTTGTATTTGGAACTGCTGATGAACATGCAAAACGTACAAAAGGAAAATACAACCAATGCCCATGCGGTAAAACACCAACAAAATTATGCATCAACGATTCTGGTCAAGGTGGAAAATGGGCGCATGTATGTGGAAATTGTTGCAATGATTGGGAGCTTGAATTTAGAACTGAATACTTTGCTACGACTAGCGAAGAATGTATGAAGCTCGCTATTGAAAGATGGAATGATGCAACAGCACATTTTAAAGCCTAACCAATGCTAACTAAATAGATAAAGGATATTAGATGAAAACATTAGATTTAGAAGAAGCATCTAAAATGCTGTATGCCAGCGAAAGCACAGTTCTTGAACTTGTAGCAAGTGATGAATTGCCAGCGACTAAGATTGGGCGTAAGTGGGTATTTATAGACATTGACTTAATAGAGTATGTTCGTTCAAAATATGCCTCTAATCAAAAGGCTAAAAAATGTCACTCTATAAACGAGGTGAAATCTGGTACTACTATCTCACGGTCAATGGACAAAGAGTTAGAGAATCTACTCACACCAGTGACAAAAAGAAAGCAGAAGCCATCCATGACGATCGTAAGATAGAGCTACGGAAGAAGAAAGAATCGGGTAAGACGTTATCAGATGCTTTTAAACTATGGCTTAAAGAATCGCCACGCACAGCAAGTGAACAATCAGCACTAAGAACATTATTACAAGTTTACCCATCAAGACCGCTATCACAGGTAAATGGGCATGATATACAAGATGCCCTATCAAGCAAGTCTGCATCAACCTACAATAGAACAGCCAATAATGTGCGCTCTGCTATTAATATGGCACATAGTCGAAAATGGTGCGATGCTATTGAAATCCCACGTAAGAAAGTAAAAAGCTCAAAGACTAGATTTTTATCTAAGGCAGAGTGGGCAAGACTAGAACCTCTACTAGCACCACATATCAAACCAATGGCACAGTTCGCCATTTCTACAGGTCTAAGACAATCCAACGTATTTAATCTTAAATGGGCTGAGGTAGATTTAGATCGTGCCGTTGCATGGGTCGACTCGCCAGAAACAAAAGGCGATAAATCTATTCCTGTACCACTCTCACAATACGCGGTAGACGTGCTAAAGGCTCAAGAAGGTAAGCATGATGTATTTGTATTCACCTATAAGAAAAACCCCGTAGGCAGCGTTAAAACATCATGGAATAAGTCATTAATACGCGCTAAGATTGATTTAGTTGATACTGATGAAAAAGATAAAAAGAATCAGCCTATTTATAAGTCTACTTTTCGCTGGCATGACTTACGCCACACTTGGGCGAGTTGGCATGTTATGAATGGAACGCCACTTCCAGTATTGAAAGAACTAGGCGCATGGCATGATATTTCTATGGTTATGAGATATGCTCATTTATCACCAGACCACCTAACAAAATATGCCTCAAATAGTGTGGCGCATTTTGTGGCATAGTGTAGCTATATTGTGGCGTGTTGTGGCGTGATGTTAGCGAAATTAGCTTCGTGAACATATTAAGAAATGGCGTTAAATAAGGCTTTAACCGTAAATTAAAATTAAAGCATAACCTTAGGAGGGGGATGCTCTATCCACTGAGCTACGGGGGCTGTAAGGCTTTTAGTTTTTGTGTGGCGTAATTTGTGGCTTACTTAACATTATCCTGCTTTAATTCAAACTCTCGCAACTCTAGCAATTGTACTATCTCTTTGGAAAGTTTATCCATGTCTATTTGTACTTCTCTTGCAGGCTCGGCGGCAGTAGTTTGATTAGCTCCGCTGGTTTCTGTGTCAGTTCCTTCGGTGCTGTCTGTCTCGGTACGCACTCCACCGCTACTGGCTGTACTGAGGCACACGCCGAAAGGCTTAAACTTAGTAGTAGGATTTTTAGCATAATATTCATTTACCTTGTTGATTGAATCTGCGTATGAGTTGACCACATCTTTGGTGATTGCCTCCCGTTTGATGATTTCTTTCTTGTTGGCTTCAATTTGGATTTGTGCAACTACTTTGGATTGTTCAATAATGCCGTTTAAACGTGCAATATCGCTATACAGCGAATGTTCATGCCAATAGATAGATATCACTACCAAAACAGCACAAAGAGGCTTCCAATAGGCTTTAAATAACTCACTCAGTATCATCATTTTTTTTGCCCTCATGCGCTATAAGTAAATCAATCGTATGCCGAGCAGCTAGCAAGTCACGCATTCCATTTTTATCTCGGAATCTAACCACATACTTGATGATTGTGTGTTGCATAGCATCTAGGTTATTAGCCATTGAGAAGTCGATAGGCTGTATCTTTAGCTTGGTATAATGCGCGTCTATCTCACTCATAGATTAGCCTTTACTGCGAATTGTTCAGCAGGATAGCGATAAGAGAAAAAGCTCTTTTCACTTGGTAGCACAATATCAATATGCACCATTGCGCCTAGTGGACTGTCTTCTAGTTCCCAGCAGCCTAAAGCTGTCTTATTCTCGACTGAGTTAGTGACACTGGCTTTCATTACCTTGTGACCTGCTGGCACTGCAAACTTTGTGCAAGGCTCGTCTAGGCTGATTGTTATCATGTTGTCTTTATCAACCATAATAAACATTTCATTAGGCTGGGCTGCATTCGCTATTCTAGAATAGGGAATTAGCGATAAAACAATCATTAAGATGGTTAATACAGGTTTAATAAGTTTCATTAGCAATGCTCCTTAAATAACAACGCTGAATATTGTTTGAGAGTTATGGCATTTTTTAGCCGACTTGGTGTTATAGGTGACTAGATGCTCTTGAATGTCATAGCCTTCAACATCGTCTGTATGCTGTAGGTCTACCTTTAATCCATCGAAGCCACCACCTTCATGCACGATGTATAAGTTCTGACTAGCTCGACCAGACATATTGAGAGCATCTTCTGAATAGGCATTAGAGCCAACCAATGAAGCAGAACGAGCATAGAAGTCTGCAATGTGTGTTTCGTGGTAATGTCCACTGATAACAAAATCAATCACGATGCCACGCGCCAGGTACTTGCCTTTAACCGCTTGAATGTTTATCTGTCCAGTGCCTTTAGCGCCATGACCGTGAATGAGTAGCACGTTCTGCCCTGCTACCATCACCACTTGTTCGCTTGGCTCTGTAGAATGTGAAAAGTCAATGTAATGGCTATGCTGCATTCTTAATATGTTGAATATCAGCGCGTCATAGTTATCGCTTGCCACTTCTTTAGCCCAGCCTACATCCTTCTGAATACGTGATTCATTACCGCTAATTGATGCCACGCTGACCTTAAAGTGACTTGCTAAATGTTGCAGCATCTGACCGTACATATACACTGCCAAAATACAGGCTGATGCACGATTGGTGGCGTTAGAGAGCATTTCATCTAGGCGTCTATCAGAGTTAAGCAAGTCACCAGTGAAAGCGATAAATAGGTTCTTTATGCCGTAAGCGTTACCAATCTGAATAGCTCTATCTGCCAGCTTCTTTAATCTCTGCCCTGCTATATTCCAGTTGAATTGGTTGTGCGGTAAATCTACCTGCTCATTCAAGTGGTTGTCTGATATGTGTAATATTAGGCAAGCCTTGCCGTTAAAGTGGCTATATGAGGCTTTAGGCGCGTTAAACTTAGTTGAGCCTAAGATATTGACTATCTCAACATTCAACGCTTCTACAGCGTTTTCTATACGTGCTGATTCACGAAATGACTTGCGCTCGATGCGCTGAACATCTTGCAAGCCTTGTTTCTGTTTTGCCAGCTTGACTGTTTCAACGACTATTTCTCGGTCAGTTTCGACATTAATTCCATACTTATGCGCCATGTCTAAGCGCCTTGATATAGTTGATGCATTTACATTGAGTAACTTGGCTACTTTTGCACAATTATGTAGTCGTTTATAAGCTTCTACAGTGAGTTGGATTTCTGCGATAAATGCTTCATCTATTTTTCGGCTCATTAAACAATCTCGATAGTGATAGGGTCTTGTTTAGCTACAGCCTCGTTTAATACTTCCATTAATGCTGCGAAGGTATCGCGCGACTTAGTGATGAAGCCGTATTTAAACTTCATGCCGACTAGAATGCAGCCTTCTGTATCTTCTGCTGTGTTACCTGAATGAATCCGCACACCTTCGTAATTAGGTACGTTCAATAGCAATGGCATCATCTTTCTAAAGCGTACAGATTGATTTATGATGACTTTATACGTGCCTAGTGGAATAGCTGTCTTACCTGCTATCTTTGAATCGCGCTCTTGATCTTCACAGGTGTCGCAAAAAAAAATGCCATCAATCGATAGCGTTCCGTCAGTAAAGTTTTTTGTGCCATGTACTCGGCTGAGTTTTAGCTTCATTTCAACTCCTGCTTAATCATGATGCCTATGAAAGTTAATCCAAGTAACACGTAAGTAAGTACCTTCAATGTGCCATCAGGAATGGTTGCCTGCCATGAAGGTGGAATTAATACCCATGCAGAATTAAGTGCTGTATTGGCTGCAATAGACCACACGCTGATAAACTTTAGGCACTTGCGCCAATCTTCACGGAGTTTCATTCTTCATCACCCCATTTAAATTCGGGCAACTCGATAGTTTGTCCAGCAAGTTCGTGCGTGCAGTCTCCTAAATATTGAATGTTTCCATCAGTGACAAATGAGTGGCAAACTTCTGTCACATATTCACCATCATATCCATGAGGTGCTGGATTATCATTTGAATAGCCTTTAGGATGCCTATACTTAGTAAGAACAGATGGCGTTAACGTTGGCTTATCAAAATCACCATTAAACCCCCATTGATTGCTAGGGTGAAAGTTGACTGTATGAGTGCGCTTACAGCCATTACAGTAAAAAGATAACCCTTGATAGCCAATTGGCTTGTCTAAGTCTTGATGTAGTTTCATTCTTCATCCTTCTTTATTTTTAATGCTTGATGTTTGTAATACCAATTTAGAAAGAATGTCGCTACACCAAGTACCATACCTAGAATGAGGGCTAAATCATTCAAGGTGAAACCGAATAACATAAGTACCCCCGATAATGTGTATGTTGCTTTGCTTGCGACTGTAGCTGCGAGTTCGTGCTGTTCCATTATTTGCTCACATTCTCTAGTTCGTCATAAGCAAGCCATGGATATAGCTCGATAAACTTCTCAGGGTGCTGTATGGCAAAGAACACCACGCGAATGTGATTAATACGGTTTGTACGGTCAGCAGGAGCTGCGTTAGGCATGATTAATACCTTGATGAATAGATATGCACCAAGTAACGTAATTAACGCGCCAGAAGCGCATAAAATTGATAAGAGAAAGTTAAGCACAGTGCGATTCCTGAAAGTAGTTAAGAAGTTTGCAAAGTAGATTAGCCAGCCATCCGCGATAGCCAGTAGATGACTTGAGACGTTCAATGCGTTTAGTAAGTAATAGTTCTTGCGGAATGTCTGCGAATATCAAAGTGAACCAAGTCAGATTCACTGCTACATCAAGCAAGCCACCTATCACAGTGACCAGCTTTAGAAATAGTCCACTTGAGCGCGTGTAGATGATGTAAACAAGTAGCAAAGTGACAGGGTTAATTATCCAAATCATACGATGGCTTTCAACTCGGCACGGTACTGTGTAGCTAGTACGTTTTCGTCATATACGCGCTTATATTCAGGATTAGTAGAATAGACTTGAGCATGTGTATAACCTGCCAATGTGAACTTGTCAGTTACGTTCAATAGCCATGTCTCGCGCTGACCTCTACGCATATAAGCTTTAGATTCAATAGCGTCAATTTCAGCTTGCTTGGATGCTTTAGCCTTAGATAGTTGCAAAGATGCTATCTCTGGCTGAGTAGCCTCTCTATCATCAGGTGAAATCCTATCGCCAACGTAATAACCTATTACATTATTTACGTACATTAGAATTTCCTTTTCGCAGTGATTTTGTATGACCAAGAGGCAATGGTAAGCGCTGTTTGTACTCCTGTAGTTGCATTCGCTACGAAGTACGAGTTGTTTGCACCTCTACGCATGACTACGGTATTTTTTAGCTTATTAGCGGCTGGCATAAAGCAATAGTTCGCAGTATTACCACTTTGTTGATTATCTAGCGTGTCACCTACTACATAGCCATTGTCATTCGTTGTGCAAATAATAGTTTCAGTTACGTCTATTTCTTTTGTGCCTATATTGTGATTCTTTGTGTAAGCTGCATTAGCTGCTACAAGTGTGGCTGTATAGCCTGAATCATATTGCCCAGCATAGGCGCGTACTCGAATAGCTGTCACAAGCGTTCCGCTAGTATCAACCTCTGCAACAATTATTCTGTTTGACTGTGCTGCTACTGCTCCACTGCCTAGATACATAATGTGATTTAGATAATCATAGGTATATTGGTTATTTGTGACTGGAATTGAGCCGCCATATTGGAATACATCGGCTACTGTCACAAATCCTGCTGTGTCGGCAAGCGTGTCATACCAGATGTAATTGGTAGTAGATGCGGTTAAATTTGGAATGTTTAAATCAGTTGAGCGAATCTTATTGACATTACGCTGTGAGCCATCAGTATTAAAGCCATTGCCAACACTTGCCAAGAATGCAGCAGTGCTACCTTTAAGCGTCACGCCAGCAGCTAAAGTATTGCCAATTTGTGATTGTGGTATTAGGTCTGCTATACCTGATGCAATTGGACCATATAGGATAGATTGACGTGTAGCTACTACAGAGTTCGTAATATTAGATGGCAATATGTTTAGAACTAGCCAATCAGTGCCATCATATAAAATGTCTGAAATCCAGCCAGCAGGAGCTACCGCAGCCGTAATAAATTGCTTAACACCTGTGGCATCATAATATTTAAGATTCTTAGCTGTCTGTCCTGAAACTGATAATGTAGGCGATGTGCCAGGGGCAACGTGTAAAGCTATATTAAATCTTGCATTTAATACATTGCTTGTGATTTCTGGCAATGGAGCAAGAGTATAAGCAGTCAAAATACCTGCTGTAGTAAATGCTGTATATTTCTGCGCTTGAATATTCTGTGCTGATATGTCGTAAGGCAGTGAGCCGCTAGTCGGATTAATAAGACCGTAGCTAACACTAGATAATCCGCTATCAAGTACGCCGCTATCAAGTAAAACTGTGACTGTAGTGACAGCACCAAATACACTGTTAGTAATCGTTCCGTAAACAGTGCCAGCAGTAATTGTGAGCTTTAATCTACGACCAACTTGAAAAGCAGATGTTTGGTCACCAGGCAATGTAAATGATGTAGGCGAAACATAAGTAGGAACAACGCCAGATGAAACCCATTGATCAATGGTAATAGAGGCATCATTCACACCTGTAATATTGTCAATAGTGCGTATAGGGCTAGATGGAGGGTCGGTATCAGTTGATGGCGCAAATACGAATTTATAGACCAATCCCTCTGTTAACCAAATAGGATTTGCTGGCTCACCTCTTGAGTTTAGAATGATAGGGTTTGCTTGTGGCGTTAACCCATCAATGCCAGTATAAGTTGCCTGTTTAGTTGTAGATCCAGCAGCATACGTGAATAGTTTTGCGCCTGTGGCTGGTATTGCATTAATAAATTGTGCATCGTTGAAGATAGGTGCCAGCTTTGCCATCTTGATTCCTTTAGGCGAAAAAATACCCACATAAGTGGGTTATTGTGTTAAATTTATAAATATGAATGTGAACCCAATATTTCTAGGCGCTGTTATTGCTATCGTGTTAGTTCGTATTATTTTCCGTAGCCGCCCCTAATCCCAATAGTGCAGATATAGGCAAGTTAGCTGGCTTCTTAGCTGATTTAACAGTCAAGCCTTTAGCAGTATCAAGCGCTTTCCTTGCACCTATCGCATTGGATACATCTTTTGCAGGATTAGCGACCAGCGCGCCGCCTAATGGTATCTTCCTCACCAATGGGCTATTTGCGACCTTATCTAATACAGCAGTCAATAAGGCTGATGATGTATTAGAGTTATTGATGGCTGAACCAGTCGGCTGGAATTTCTCATAACTTGAAACTCTGCCAATCGCTTTCAGCATCTTTACATCTTCTGAACTAAAGAACATTCCAAGTTTCTCATCGCCAATATTTTTTAATGCATCGTTATATGATTTAGGTGAAAAGTTAGCTACTTCGTCAGCGTTGCCGCTTGTGGCTTTGTTTTTAAGAAATGCAGCAATCTGTCCACGAATAGTTCCGACTGCCTCGTTATTATCTTTTAACGCCTCTTTCAGAGACTGAACGTCAGCAATATTTGATTTAGAACCATTTCCGACAATGTAATCACGCACAAATTTATCAGGTTCTACACCATCTCGAACGGCTTTTAATGCTGGAGTTTTCTCTACAATCTGCATATAGGCTCTGTGTGCGCTACGTGCCTTATTAAAGGCATTGATAGCTTCTTGCCCCTGTCCTTCTAGCAAATTTGTATTGTCTAAAGCCTCTCTTACCTTGCCAAGTGCCAGTCTAACATTTGGCTCATTAGAGTTTCTTTGTAAGGTTGCAATATTGGTCTTGAGTTGTTCAGCCACATCAACAGTCAATGGCGTTTTACCTTGTGCGATAGAGTTTAATTTATTGCGGACATCAGAGGGCAATACACCACCAAGCAAGGCTTCATCTAAAGCGTTATTTGCTTGATTAGTAAAGTCATGAGGGTCTAGCGCTGCACTTCTGCCATTAGTAGCTCTAGCTTGTGAGTAAAAGTTATTGATTACTTTCTTGGTAGCTTCATCTTTAACGTTTAATGCCCCGATAAGCTTATTCCCAGCGCTTACAGCATCATCTGTCTGTGCGCCTATAGTATTTAGTCCACCAATTAATTTAATGTCGTTATCGCGCTGTAAATTAGCAAGCTTCTGTGCAGCAGGGTCGCTACTGTTAGCACTCATTTTTGCTAAGTTTCGCTCTTGTGTTACTTGAGCAGGATTAAGATTTAAACTTGATGCCATTGGTGTTAAACCAGTAGTGTGATAATCGGCTAAACGTCTAACCGCATCAGGTGATAATTGATTACCTGTTTGCAGAGCTTTTTCTACATCATCAGTAATGGCTTTTTGCACTTGTGGTGATAGTTGGCCAATCTCTACTTTGGCATTAGATAATGCATCAAGAGCATCATTGCGTAGATTATTTGGCGATACGATAGATTTTATGCCATTGCCAACGGTACTAGCTAATGAAGCTAAACCACCGGCAGTTAAACCGCCAGCCACAGAAGCCGCTAATTGACCACCAAATCCAGCACCTTCTTCTTTAGCATACTGTCCAGCAGCGCCAGCACCAGCCGCACTTGTCACTTGTTGTGTTGGTGAGCTTGATAGAAAGTTTAATATCTTAATAGCTGACGGACTAGACGCCATCTTTTGAACAGCGCCAGCAGCACCAGCCATCGCCGCAGTGCCAGCAGCTAACTTACCACCACTAGAGATGATTCGCTCTGCTTTAGTTTCAGGTGTAGGCAATCCTATGGCATTAGATGCCATATTCCCACTATTGCTTACTGCATTGATAGCCGCCTGTTTATTCTGATCATAATTAGGATTGATATAGTTCATGCCAGCATTGATTACTTTGCCAACTGGTGAAAATTTCATCACAGTGTCAGCCAATCCAGCTAAGCCACCTACAGTTTCAGGAATAGCTTCCAATCCTACGCGAGCCGTTAAACCTGTGGCACGTTCCAATCGTTCAGGCATAGTTCTATCGGCTTGCTCAATAGGCGCAGATTGCCATGCAGGAGTGTCGTCTGCCAGTGGTGCATCTTTCCATCCCATTATTGTTTAATCCTTATTGTGCCATCAGGAGCCTTAAAGCGAGTGCCTTTAGGTAATTTGTTAAAATCTGCATCAGACTTGATAGGTACTATTGCTGTATTTGCTTTTGGTGTTTCTTTATCTTTTATTGGCGCAGTGATTGCAGATTTAAATTCACCTGGCAACACTAGAGTAGGGTCTGCATTAGACCTTTTTGCTATGTCTGAATAGTTAGTTCTGGCTGTGCTGTACTGGTCTTCAAAACCTTTCATACGACCTTGAGCTTCGCGCAATATTTGCTGTTTAACGTCTGGCGTTAATTTAGATCCACCAGCAATATATTGAGCATAACCTTTAATTTTATCTGGGATATTTGGGCTATTAGCTACCGTTGCATATTCGCCCTCACGCACCACAGAATTAGGGTCATATAATTTAGCAATGCCATAAACCAAGTTAATGTCGGATTGTGGAGTATTGCGATTAACAGCCTCCTCAATTCCTTTATATGCTGGCAATGCTTGTTTATAGTTTTTTACCTCAGGTAATTGATCAAACTCTTTACGAATACCTGTAGAGTTTTCTGGTACTTTCTCTCCACGTTTAATTTCGTTTTCTTGGCTTTTTAAATAGTTGGCTTCTGAAGCTCTTTGATTAGCCATATTTTGGCCGCGCATCTGTATTTGTCCTGAAGCTATAGAATCAGGAGTTTGCGTCTTATTCAAATTCATCTTAGCAACCGCAGGATTAGTCACTGGATTCATATCGACAATCTGAATCTTTCCACCTAAATCAACTTTTTCATATTTAGGCGTTGTCTGTGTGAGGAATTTGTCAGCATCCATCACATGAGAGCGAACCCAATCAGGATTAAAAGTCGGCGGTGCACTGTTAGCAAATTGACCGCCTAATGACTTAGCCTCGGCAATCGCAGCTTGATAACTTGGCTCGTCTGTAACATTGGCTAGCTGGTCACGTAAGTATTTAGCTGTTGCAGTCTTCTGCGTTAAATCAGCCGCAGAGTTCTCACGCTTTAACTTGTCAGCTTCCATGCGTTGTTTCTGTTGGCTTTGCTTAAACTGTAATGCCGATGCAGGGTCAACCGCTAATGACTTTTTAAATACATCATCTTCATCAAGCGTACCATCAGGTTTAATCGCACCAGCGTAAATATCTCTTAACTGTTGCTGTCTGCCATACTCTTGGTCTGCGCGTTGGTCTTGTATGCCTTGGCGTTGCAATTGTTGCTGTTGTATAGCAATCTGTTGCTTGCGTGCATTAGCATCATCTACAGCACCATAGATTTGAGCTAAGTTAATATTATTCAATTCAGCCATAATTTATCCTATGCGTACCATGATGTTTGACCAGTGGCTTGTGAAGTGCCATACAATGGCGTACCAGTTGTACCTTGATTTTGATTTTTAAGATAGGCATACAAAGAGTTGCTAATGCCAGATTGCAAAGAGTTGTTTAAATTTGCATTAGCATAGTTCTGTTGGTTCTGAATATTATTTGCAGTATTAGCAATAGTATTGGCGTTATTTGTTGCAGCTTGAGCGCCACCAGTTGCTAAAGATGTGGCTGCATTCTGCCCTTGTCCAGATGTGCCAGATAAGAAGTTATACAATTGATTTTTATTGCTTGAATCGCGCGTAAATGCGTTGTTAAATTCATTGCTTGCATAATCTTGGCTGTACTTAGCTAAAGCTTTTAAAGTAGAGCCTGAATCATATCCACCACGAGCAGAAGCCGCTCTGTCAATTCCTTTGCTACCTTCATCAAGCCTAAATTGGTAGCCAGGGTCTTTGACAAAATCCTCATTAGTGAATTGATGTGTGAGTGAACCAT
>Ga0208630_100066_pt1 | contig 49240 bp, 47 predicted proteins | sample LakWasMet32_HOW6_2_FD_183874 | JGI IMG/M metagenome (GOLD analysis project Ga0208630, IMG submission 183874) | Freshwater sediment methanotrophic microbial communities from Lake Washington under simulated oxygen tension - Sediment Metagenome... | ecosystem: Environmental > Aquatic > Freshwater >... | reverse complement strand
TGTACCCTGTTGCTGAATTTCCTGTTCAATTTTATGTTGTAATTTTTTGAGTATGCTATCGCTCAGTGGTTCGCGCGTTTCAAACATAATTGGCATCAGTAGAATCGCTGCACCTTTTTTACCTGACTCCACGTCATTTGCTAAAAGCCGCTGCATTGCACGGTCATTAGCTAGTGCGTAGATTTTAGCTACACTAAAATACATAATTGCCCAAGCAATTGGGCCTGTCAGATCTAAGTAGGTGTTTGTAAAGTTAATGGCAAGATAAGACAAAGTAATCAGGATAATTTGGCTACTACTAAAAATTGTCGTTACTTTGTCTCGGTCCACATTGCGGAAAAATGCCATCGCCGTGAGCCAGATTAATGCCAAGCTTACTAAAATATAAGGCGTTTTTCCGCGCCACACTTTTAAATAATCATCATGTTTAACGTTATCAATCGCCGTGGCAAGAATTTCTACCCCTGGGTGGGCTTTTGCCATCGCAGTTGCTTTAAGGTCAAACAATGAAGGTGCAGTTGAGCCGATAATGACTATCTTGTCTTTAAACTCATTTGGAGGGCGTTTTTTTATCTTGTTTGCCATATCTGCGTAAACATCGCTAAATGATGCAAATTGGTAGGTGAAGGGTTTTCCTCGCCAATTGATCAACATATTTTGTGGAAGCGTATCTGAGCTTTTTCCTACAAACTTACCTACAGCTAAGGGTAGAGAAGGTAACACCCAACCATTTTCATCGTGCCAAAGTCTGTACTCACGCACAATGCCGTCTTTATCTGGATATATGTTATGAGTGCCTAGGTGTTGCGAGTTCAGGGCCGCTTCAAAATGTGGCAGAACGATTGCAATCGGTTTTGTTGTGGAATTTTCATCTGCAGCTAGCCCAGCACGCTTAATGCCGGGAATCATGTCTGGTGTGACTTGACTTAACTCATCACTCGCTTCAGAAAGCCGTAGCATTGGAAAGAACGTATTTTGCGTACTGGCAATCACCTCATTGAAATATGCATCACTATCTGGGTTGTAAACGTCAGGGTCACTAAATAGTATGTCAAACACCACTGCTTTAGGCTGCTGTGCTTCAATGTTTTCTAAAAATTCACCCAATACTTGTCTAGGCCAAGGCCAGCGACCATACTCTGCAGACATTGCACTCAATGATGCTTCATTGATATCAATAATCACAATGTCAGCATCTGCTTTTGGTACGACAATCCGATTTTTCACCATCATATCAAACGCGCGATCACGCATGTTTTCACCAACATGAAACACGCTGGCATCTAATAAAACCAACACTGTGAGTAACGCGCTTAGATATAAATAAAAGCTGTTATGAAGCCTGCGTGTAATGTTGGCTAGCCACTGATTGATGAGTAGTTTGAGTTTAAGCACGATAAGCCTAACAAGATTAATAATAATTTTAAGTTTGGCACAGTCTGAAGTATTTTAAAAATGGTCTTTTTAAACTTTTGTGAATTACATCTTACTCAATAAACATCCAACGCTTGTCTGTTGCGGATGCAATCTATCTCATCCCATCTATTTAAACCATGAATTTATAGAGTTGCTAAACAAGCATCGGGTATAATTTAGCCTATGGTACAAATCATTATATTAATTATTTCATTTGTTATTCTTTTGTTACTTCTATTGCAGATGTGGCGTGAAAGCAAAGTAGATCGCAATATTCTTATTCTCCAGCAGTTAGAAGAAAAGCATCGCGCTATGTTGTTAGACTTTAACGATGGCCTGAATAAGCTAGGTGATCGCTTGAGTAATACCACTAATGAAACTAGTGAGCGTTTGCGAGCTAGCGTGGCTACAGAGTTGCAAGCAACGCGAGATGCGATGCAGACATTGCAACTTGCACAAAACAACAGCCTTTCTCAAACACGTGAAACCGTGTTAGAAAAGCTGCACACGACATTAGCCGAGCAGGGTAAAGCAGAGCAAGAGTTAATCCAGTCAACCATGCGTAATGCAACACTGCAGTTGACTGCAAGTATTGAGGCACTGACTAAGTCAGTAGATGGTCGACTTGAGTTGATTGGCGGTAAAGTGTCCGAGCGTTTGGATGAGGGCTTTAAGAAAACCAACCAAACCTTTATAGATGTAATGGCGCGCCTCGCAACGATTGATGAAGCACAAAAGAAAATTGATGGCTTAACCACCAATGTGGTGAGTCTGCAAGAGTTGTTGGGTGATAAGCGCTCGCGTGGTGCCTTTGGAGAGGTGCAGTTAGAGGCGTTAGTACGCAATGTGTTACCAGTAAATTCTTTTGCGATGCAACACACGTTTGAAAACGGCACACGTGCTGACTGTGCATTGTTTTTACCTGAACCTACTGGCGTGGTTGCCGTGGATAGTAAATTTCCGCTTGAAAACTATCACCGCATGCTGGATAACAAGCTTAGTGATGCAGAAAAGCTACTTGCAGAAAAGCAATTTAAATTAGACGTTAAGAAGCATGTCGATGACATAGCCACTAAATACATTATTTCGAATGTCACTTCCGATGGTGCAGTGATGTTTATTCCTGCGGAGGCAGTGTTTGCAGAGTTGCATGCCTATCATGCAGATGTCATTGAATATGCGATGAACAAACGTGTTTGGGTGGTTTCGCCTACCACCTTGATGGCCGTTTTGAACACTGCCAGAGCAGTGCTGAAAGATGTAGAAACGCGTAAGCAAGTACACGTCATTAAAGAAGAGTTAGGCAAGCTCAGTAAAGATTTCGGACGTTTTGATTTACGTATGAAAAAACTTGCTGACAACATTAGGCAGGCGCATGAAAATGCACAGGACGTGCATATTTCTAGCCAGAAGATTTCACAAAGATTTGCGCAAATCGAACGTGTAGAGTTAACCAAAAACACACCCGATTTGTTAGATATTATTGATGATAAAACAGATTAACTTAGTTAAGTAACCCAATGAAAATTAAATTATTTTACTTCGCAAGACTCAAGGAAACACTTAAGTATTCTACAGAGGATTTAGAGTTACCAGATGAGTCTTTTACTATTCTTAAGTTAAAAGCTTTTCTCGCCAAACGCGGTGATGTCTGGGGGCAAATGCTGATGGGCAAACTTAAGGTAAGAGCAGCAATTAATCACGAGCTTGTTGATGATAAAGCGGTAATCAGCGATGGTGATGAGGTTGCGTTCTTCCCTCCTGTCACTGGTGGTTAAATGATAATGCTTTGTGGCGTATCGGTAAAAGTATGACAGTTAGAGTGCAAACAGAAGATTTTGATGTTGGTCTAGAAATTAATCAACTGCGCCAAGCACGTAAGGATATTGGTGCGCTTGTTAGCTTTGTAGGATTAGTGCGCGATTTGAATGAGGGTGATGACGTGACTCAACTTACCCTTGAGCATTATCCAGGCATGACGGAAAAGTCTTTAAGCTCGATTATTAATCAAGCAAAAACACGTTGGAATATCCTCGATACTTTAATTGTGCATCGCGTTGGCACATTGCAACCTAGCGATCAAATTGTGCTGGTCGTAGTGAGTAGCGCACATCGTGGAGACGCATTCTCAGCTTGCGAGTTTATGATGGATTATCTTAAAACAGAGGCGCCGTTCTGGAAAAAAGAAGCGAATTCAAAAGGTGAGCATTGGATAGAGGCAAAGTCAGCAGACGATATGGCCCGTGACCGTTGGAAGATAGAAAAATAATATGCAAAAAACATTAACACCTCAAGAGCTAACCCTGAATGTGTCATTGGGTCAATTCAGCTTTGTTGATACTTCAGCCCTGCTTGTTGAAACGCAGGATAATGCTCAATATCAAGCATGGGTTGCGCAAGCAGAGGCTAAAAAAGCTGCAGAGTTTGGATTAAGTATTCAGCAGTCTGGTTTTAATTTGCTTGCTTTAGGTGAGCCAGGGTCAGGTAGAACTACGCTGATGACCAGTGTGATGCACGATGCAGCTAAAAAGTGGCCAGCAGCAAGTGACTTGGTGGCGCTTTATCAGTTCGAAGGCAACGGAAAGCCTCTGTTCATGAAATTGCCGGCTGGTGCCGGTGTGCAATTAAAGCAAGCGTTAGATAGTTTTGTGCGCGTCTTCGCAAAAGACCTTGCAAGTTTATTAGAAGCCAAAGTGCAGCAAAACTCTATTTCACCATTGCAGATATTTCTTGATGGGCAGTTAAGTGTCATAAAAGCCAGTCTTACGCTCATAGAGCCAGACAAAATGCCGACGCATTACTTCAATACGCTGAAAAAAGATATTTTAGAGTCATTAGAGAATTGGCAGCCAACAACCAGCCCAGATGGTGAAAGTAACCTTGAAGCACTCATCTCTGAGAGTTTTTTTGGACGCTATCGTGCCAACGTGTTAGTAGAGCATCATGCATCACAGCATGCGCCAGTGCTTTACGATAATGACCCTAGCTTACAATCCTTGTTTGGCGGTATAGAAGGTGCCGGCGAAGCGAGTAATATTCCAGACTTTTTGCGCTTACGTGCTGGCAACCTGATGCGTGCTGATGGCGGTACATTATTGCTACATTTACGCGACATTCTTGCTGATGAGCAAAATGGAACACATATTCTTGAGAAATTGCATCGTTTCTTACGTAATGGCACTTTGCAGATTGAAGACTTAAGTAGCAGTAGCAATCAAGGTAGCAGCTTGATTAGCGCACAAGCAGCAATACCGGTTTCAGTCAAAATTGTGTTGATTGCCACCCGTGAAGACTATTACGAGTTATTAAGTGTTAAACCAGATTTCTTTGATTACTTCCCTATCAAAATAGAATTTGCTGATCAAGTAAAAGCAACGCCAGAAAACTATGCGGCTTATGCCTCTTTTATTGCTCACAAGTGTCGTCAACATCATTGCCGACACTTTACTGCAGAAGCCGTTGCTATTTTGTTACAGGCAATGCATCGCTTAATTGAAGATCAAACAAGACTGAGCACTAAGTTTGCAGTACTGGAAAAATTACTTTTAGAAAGCGCCGCCGCCGCTAATTTGCGTGGTGCCCAATTAGTAGGTATTGAAGATGTAAAGTCAGCAATACAACGCAAATATGCACGCCACAGCTATATTGAGGCGCATATGCGAGATTCCATCGTAGATAAAGAGCTCATTATCAGCGTGCATGGAGAGTGTATCGGCCAGATTAATGGTCTCACGCATATTGATTTATCTGAAGCAAGTTTTGGGTCACCTGTTCGCATTTCTGCGAGTTGCTACCCAGGTAGTCGCGGTGTGCTAACGATTGATCGTGAAGTGAGCATGAGTGGCCCAACGCACGATAAAGGCGTGATGATCTTACAAAGTTGGCTACATACTAACTTTGCGCTATTAAATCCACTTAACCTCACAGCCTCGCTTGTGTTTGAGCAAGAATACAGCGGTGTGGATGGTGACTCAGCTTCTTGCGCGGAGCTTTTCGCGTTACTCTCATCACTTGCACAAGTACCCATTAAACAAGGCATTGCCGTCACTGGCGCGCTTAATCAGCATGGTGAAGTGCTACCAGTCGGTGGCCTAAATGAGAAGATTGAAGGCTATTTTAGAGTGTGTAAAGAAATAGGCCTAGATAGTAAACAAGGTGTGCTCATGCCTGAGCGCAACATGCGTCATCTGATGCTAAGTGATGAAGTGATTAAAGCCGTCGAAAATGGTCAATTTCATATCGCTACGATGAATAATGTCGCTGATGGTATTTTGTATCTCACAAATCGTAGCCTGCCAGAAATCAATGACCTAGCTGAAGTAGCACTCAATGATTTTAAAAAGATATTAGAAACTAATCTACCTAAAAGGTCTGTTTCCAGTTTCTAACTAATACTTAATTATTAAAATGGCAAATGAAACTGATAACAAGTGCAGGTTGGATAAATGGTTATGGGCCGCGCGTTTCTTTAAAACCCGTAGCCTAGCGACTACCGCGATAGATACAGGCAAAGTGCACGTGGATGGAGATCGTGTTAAACCAGCAAAAGAAGTACACATCGGTCAAGTAATTCACATTCGTAACCGAGACTTTGAAATTGAAGTTAACGTTCAAGGGTTATCTAATGTACGCAAAGGCGCACCAGAGGCAGCTCTCCTGTATTTTGAAACCATAGAAAGCATTGCTAAACGTGAAAGCGCAAAACTCAATGGTGAGCGTGACTTTGCACAGCGAGATAGGGGCGCAGGACGCCCCACAAAAAGGCAACTGAGAGATATTAAAAAATTTACGGGGGGTATTTATTAAAATATCCTTAATTTAATATTTTCGGGTTACTCATACTTTGTATCTGCCAAAACGCAATCTAAACTTGTCATAAAGAAACGGATTTATCGGTTAAAGGTTACCACTAAACTGTATTAGCGGGCTTATTTTATTGGGGAGTCATTGGAGCAGCTAAACGGTATTAGCGTTCCAAGTTGAAAGTTTTAATGGTTGGGCTGGTCGATAGTGGACCCTGAATGCGGACTAACTAACAGTCTTTTACTTTTCATGGATCGAAGCATCGCTTCCCTTCATTACTGTCAATTTTCTAGATAATGGTTTTGTCAGTATGGCCATTGTGCATTATTGATTTCTCAACCACTCAATAATTAACTTTCCTTAACTTTGTAAAATGGTTGAGAGTTGATAATGAAAAGTGATTGTAAAGCGTTTACTTAATATTGAATTTATAAAAGAGATTGTCGGTTAATTCGTTTTTTGGTAAACTATCGTTCAACGTATGAACAAAGCCAATTACCTTTCTATAAAATGCTAACAGACGAGTATCGCTATAAAATTCTTAAATTGCTAGAAGCTAGATCTGACATTAGTCAGCGCGAGCTTGCCAAGGATTTAGGCATTAGTCTGGGTAAAGCTAACTTTTGTCTTAAGGCACTAATTGAAAAAGGTTTGCTAAAGGCCGCTAACTTTCGTAATAACCAAAATAAATTAGCTTACATGTATCTATTGACACCAGCTGGTATTGAAGAAAAATCAAGCATCACACTACGTTTTTTAAAATCAAAAATGCAAGAATTTGAGTTATTACAGCAGGAAATAGAACAAATAAGTCGAGATGTTGTTTCACCTGAAGAATTGAGAAGCATCGGTTTCAACGATCCGTTGATTGACAGTTAATCCTATGCAAACTACTCAACCAATTACACAGTTATTAAGCCGTCTCTGGCAACATGTAGGTCGACGTCGACGTTGGCAATTTGTTCTCTTGCTTGCTTTGATGATTCTGGCTTCATTCGCTGAAATACTTAGTATCGGCGCGGTATTACCATTTCTTGCGGTTTTGACCGTGCCGAGTCGCATTTTTGTACATCCAACTGCTCAGCCATTTATACATGCATTAGGACTGACTTCATCTGAGCAGCTATTGTTGCCTCTGACGATTTCTTTCGGCTTGGCTGTTCTCATCGCCGGCGTAATGCGATTGTTACTCCTATGGGTCAGCACACGGCTTTCTTTTGCAACGGGAGCTGATCTTAGTAATAACATTTACCGCCGTACGCTTTATCAACCTTATGCAGTGCATGTTGCCCGCAACAGTAGCGAAGTTATTAGCGGTATTTCAAATAAAGCCAATGGTGTTATCTATAGTATTATTGTGCCAGCCTTGACTTTGGTCAGTGCCAGCATCATGTTAAGCGCTATTCTTGTCGCTTTATTTTATGTCGACCCATTCATTGCGATGGTGGCCTTTGGTGGTTTCGGTTTAATCTACGCTTTCATCATTCGGCTTACTCGCAGACGTCTCCTCATAGATAGTCAATGCATAGCTCGCGAGTCAATTCATGTCATCAAATCCTTACAAGAAGGGTTGGGCGGTATACGTGATGTCTTAATTGACGGCAGTCAGGCCACTTACTGCCAGATTTACCGTAATGCAGATCAACCCTTACGTCGTGCCCAAGGTAACAACTTGTTCATCAGCCAAAGCCCTCGTTACGGTATGGAGGCCTTAGGCATGTTGCTGATTGCTGTGTTGGCTTACACACTTGCTCAGCAAACAGACGGAGTCGCCAAAGCCATTCCTATTCTGGGTGCGTTGGCGCTTGGCGCCCAGCGTTTATTGCCTGTATTGCAGCAGGCTTATGGGGCATGGGTCGGTATTCAGGGTGGACAAGCGTCACTAGAGGATACTCTTGAATTACTCGATCAACCACTACCTGATTATGCTGATCTGCCTGCGGCTGAGCCACTGCCATTCCAGCAGCAGATTCGCCTAAAGAATCTCTCGTTTCGGTACAGCGCAGAAACACCTTGGGTGCTTCAGAATTTAGATATCACGCTTAGTAAAGGTAGTCGCGTTGGCTTCATCGGTACAACGGGTAGTGGCAAAAGTACCTTGCTCGATATTATTATGGGTCTGTTGCAACCTAATGAAGGTGGGCTGGAAATCGACGGGCAGCCAATTACGGCTGTTAATTACCGCAATTGGCAGGCCCATATCGCACATGTGCCACAAGCAATCTTTTTGGCAGACAGTACCATTGAAGAAAACATTGCTTTTGGAGTGCCAAAAGAACTCATTGATTATGAGCGCGTGAGGCAAGCATCTAAACAAGCGCAGATTGCAGAGATTATTGAGTCTTGGCCGAAGCAATATCAAACTTTCGTAGGTGAGCGAGGTGTTCGCCTATCTGGTGGTCAGCGTCAGCGCATTGGTATTGCACGTGCCCTATACAAGCAAGCCGATGTTATAATTTTCGATGAAGCCACTAGTGCGCTAGATAACGAAACTGAACAAGCTGTGATACAAGCCATTGATGGCCTCAGTGAGGATCTTACAATTCTAATCATCGCTCATCGCCTTACTACATTGAAGAACTGTACGCAGATTGTGGAGTTGGGTGAGGGTGGCATTAAGCGCACTGGCAGCTACGAAGAAATCGTGACACAATCGGTATGAATTTTTACGTATAAACTTATGAACCAAACAATATCTCATTCAACCATTATTGTCACAGGCACCGATGGCCTTATCGACCCCCACATAGTTGAAGCCTTATTACAGAACAATGGCCCATTCCGGAATAATGACCAAGAAGAAATACAATTCCAACGTAAAATGGATTATCTTAATACCATTAGTGATGAAGATCGGGAGAAATCCAGAAAACACTACGCAAGTGAATTAATGGAGTTTGATCCAGCCAATACACGCTTTGTTACTATTTTGAATCAACTTTTACCCAAGTCAGGTTCCTAACCATGTTAAATAACTCATCCATGCCCATTACCGGTGGCATCTTGGTAATACCTGATTTCACCTATTGTTCAGACAACAACATTGGTTGGATGGGCATTGCCAGTTTGTCGGCTTGGATAGAACAAAATCGCGAGTACATAGGCTAGATTTGAATGAGTGTACCTAATGCTATGAAACTCGCCCTTGGCACAGTCCAGTTCGGTCTGCCCTACGGAATAGCAAATCAAGTTGGCCAAGTCACTCGCACTGAAGCCAAGGCTATGCTTCAGTTGGCGTTAGCTAATGGCATTGATACGTTGGATACCGCCATTGCATATGGTGATAGCGAAATGTGTTTGGGCGAAATTGACACACATGGCTTCAAACTAGTAACTAAATTGCCTGCAGTGCCATCCGATTGTGCGGATGTCGGCGCTTGGGTGCGGCAACAGGTGGGTGCATCTCTATCGCGATTGGGTGTCACCAATGTGTATGGTATATTATTGCATCGGCCTGAACAATTACTTGGATTTAATGGAGCGGCACTGTATCAAGCGCTGCAAGCATTAAAAGACAACGGACGAGTGCAAAAGGTGGGAGTTTCAATCTATGCACCCAATGAATTGGCAGCGCTAACACAGCACTTCCATTTCGATCTAGTGCAAGCGCCGTTTAATTTGGTCGACCGGCGACTTTATAGCACCGGTTGGCTACAGCGCCTGAAAGATGATGATGTTGAAATTCACACTCGCTCGGCTTTTTTGCAAGGCTTGTTATTGATGGCACAAGCCGACATACCATCTAAATTTTCACCGTGGTCTGGATTATGGCAGACATGGCATCGGTGGCTCGCAGACCATAATGGTTCAGCTGTGCAGGCCTGTTTAGCTTTTCAGCTATTCTTCCCTGAAGTCGATCGGGTGATTGTGGGCGCAGATAGCGTGATCCAGCTGACACAAATTGTGAGCGCCGCAAATGGTCAACTCATAAGCGACTTGCCTGATTTGCAGTGCGAAAACGAAAACCTTATTAACCCCGTAAATTGGTCAACATTATGAAAATTGTAGCGCTAGTACAAGCCCGCATGGGTTCTACACGCCTGCCCAATAAGGTCATGAAACCTATAGGCGGCATTCCCATGATTGGGCTTCTGCTTACCCGCTTGGCACGAGCCAAAGAAGTAGACAAAATTATCGTCGCTACCTCAATTGATGAACGCAGCCTACCTTTGGTCGAGTATGTCCGCAAGCTCGGCTTCACCTGCGAGCAAGGTAGCGAAAACGATGTGTTGGATCGCTATTTGCAAGCCGCAAAAAAACACCAAGCCGATGTAATAGTGCGCATTACAGGCGATTGTCCGTTGGTTGATCCTGAGTTGGTTGATGAAGTTATTCGTCGCTTCAAAACCGAAGGCGTAGATTACCTTTGCAACAATTACCCGCCTACTTACCCCGATGGCTTGGATATCGAAGTCTGCACTTTCAAAGCGCTGGAACAAGCCAGTCAAGAATCCAGAGACCCATTTGATAGAGAACATGTCACTCCTTATCTACGCAAACCGGATAAGTTTAAAACTGCAATCATGCAGCACAGCCAAGATTTATCTGCTTTACGTTGGACGGTGGATGAACCTGCAGATTTTTCTGTTATTGAAAAAGTCTTTTTACATTTTAATTATCGCACTGATTTCACTTGGGGCGAAGTGTTGGACTTACAGCGCCAGCAACCTGATATTTTTAACGTCAATCAACACATTATTCGTAATGAGGGAGCTAGCATGGGCACCGGTCAAAAACTTTGGAAACGCGCCAAGCAAATTATCCCCGGCGGCAATATGCTGCTATCGAAGCGTGCTGAAATGTTTCTGCCCGACCAGTGGCCGGCCTACTTTAGCAAAGCCAAGGGTTGCAAAGTTTGGGATCTAGATGGTAATGAATACATCGACATGTGCATCATGGGTATTGGCACCAACACGCTGGGCTATGGCCACCCGGAGGTCGATGCAGCAGTTCAACAAACGGTTAGTGCTGGAAATATGTCCACTTTCAATTGTCCAGAAGAAGTTTATCTAGCTGAAAAATTGATCGAGTTGCATCCTTGGGCTGATATGGTGCGCTTGGCTCGTTCTGGCGGTGAAGCCAATGCCATCGCCATCCGCATAGCACGAGCTGCCTCTGGTAAAGATAAAGTAGCTATCTGTGGCTACCATGGTTGGCATGATTGGTATCTATCTGCTAACTTGGGTGATGATGCAGGTTTAGACGGTCATCTGCTACCTGGCTTACAACCGAATGGTGTGCCACGCAACCTTAAGGGAACCGTATTCCCATTCAACTACAACAACTATGCCGAACTAGAAGCGTTAGTTAATGCAGAAGACATTGGCGTGATTAAAATGGAAGTGGTTCGCAACATGGGACCAGAAGATAACTTCTTGCACAAAGTGCGCAAGCTTGCGACTGACCGAGGTATCGTATTGATTTTTGATGAATGCACCTCTGGCTTCCGCGAAACCTTTGGCGGCTTGCATAAAAAATATGGTGTTGAACCGGATATGGCCATTTTCGCCAAGGCCTTAGGTAATGGCTACGGCATCACGGCCACTATCGGCAAACGCGCGGTGATGGAGGCGGCTCAATCCACTTTTATCAGTAGTACATTCTGGACTGAACGCATAGGTCCAACCGCAGCGCTGGCCACCCTAAAAGTGATGGAGCGTATCAAGTCTTGGGAAACGATTACCCAAACCGGACTGGATATCCGCCAAGGTTGGCAACAACTTGCCGACAAGCATGCACTCAAGATTGACCACTGGGGATTGCCTGCCTTGACTGGCTTTACTTTCCAAAGCCCTAATGCTTTAGCCTATAAGACGCTCATTACACAAGAGATGCTCGCTAAAGGTTATTTGGCAGGTAACAGTGTCTACGCCTGCATCGATCATACGCCAGAGGTTGTTGCAGAGTTCATTGCCAATCTGGATCCTATTTTTGCAATTGTCAAAGAGTGTGAAGTGGGGCGCGACATCATGAGTTTACTTAAAGGCCCAGTCTGTCATGGCGGATTTAAACGGTTAAATTAATGCATAATATTCTAATTACAGGGGCAACGGGCTTACTGGGGTCAAGCCTGGTGCCACAACTTAAAAAAAATGGTTACAAAATTGTGACGCATGCGCTATCAACGCAAGCTGATTTCAGGTTTGACCTGTCTGACAGGGTGAAATCTTATGAAATCCTTGAAAAAATTCAGCCCAGTGCGATCATTAATTTGGTCAGCTTAACCAGTGTTGAACTTTGTGAAGAACAAGTTAACTTAGCGTATTTAGTAAATACACGCACGGTTGAGAATCTGGCATATTGGATAACATCCTCCGGGGCAAACTGTCATCTTGTGCAAATTTCCACTGATCATGTTTATGACGGTGTGGGACTGCACACAGAAGATGAAATTACTATCACTAATAATTACGCTTTTTCTAAGTACGCAGGTGAGTTGGCGGCGGTGCGGGTACCCAGTACCATTCTTCGAACCAATTTTGTTGGGCGCAGCAAGGTAAGTTATCGTGAGAGCCTGACCGACTGGGTTTACAGCTCAATAAGAGGCAGCCAGCAAGTGGAAGTGTTGAATGATGTCTATTTCAGCCCGCTGTCAATTACAGTACTGGTTGAGATGATAGAGCTTGTCGTGCAAAAGAAACCAATAGGTATTTATAACCTTGGCTCCCACAACGGCATGAGTAAAGCTGACTTTGACTTTGCTTTTGCGGAATGTTTAAAATTGCCAACAAATAACATGACACGCATCGAGACTAGCCAAGCGGCATTTTTAAAAGCCTACCGCCCGAAAGATATGCGTATGGACAGTTCAAAGTTTGAAAGCACGCTAGGCGTTAAATTGCCACACTTAACTGATCTAATTCAACAACTAGCCCAGGAATATAATGAAATCGCCTAACCCTATTCTGGATATTCAAGGCAAAAAAATCGGCCGTGATTATCCTACCTACTTCATTGCCGATATAGCCGCTAATCACGATGGTGATTTAGGGCGCGCAAAAGACTTGATTTATTTGGCAGCAGAGGCTGGTGCAGACGCCGCAAAGTTTCAGCACTTCAAAGCTGAAACTATCGTTAGCGATTTGGGCTTTAAAACCATGGGCGGGCAGCAGTCCCATCAAGCAAACTGGGAAAAATCTGTATTTGAAGTCTATAAAGAGGCTAGTGTTAGTTTGGATTGGACTGCAACATTAAAAGAAACTTGTGATAAGGCTGGTATTGCTTTTTTTACCAGCCCTTATTCAATAGATATTGTGGAGCACATTGATCCTTATGTGCCTGCGTACAAAATTGGTTCTGGTGATATTACTTGGATTGAGATGGTGGAACACATCGCATCAAAGCAAAAGCCCTACATTATGGCGAGTGGCGCATCTACTGTAGATGATGTCCTTCGTGCAGTGTCTGCTGGGTTGGCAATTAACCCCATGCTTTGCTTAATGCAATGCAATACTAATTACACTGCGAGTTTAGAAAACTTTAAATTTATTCAACTCAATGTGCTAAAAGTTTATCATCAGATGTTTCCAGATTTGCTACTAGGTTTAAGTGATCACACGCCAGGTTTAGCTACCGTTCTTGGTGCTGTATCATTTGGCGCGCGTATGATCGAAAAGCATTTTACCGATGATATAAGCCGTAATGGCCCAGATCATAGGTTTTCAATGGATCCAGCATCTTGGCGTGACATGGTAGAGCGCACGCGCGAACTAGAGAATGCGCTAGGTTGCGGAATCAAACAGGTTGAAGACAACGAAAAAGAAACTGTTGTTATACAACGTCGCGCGATTCGTGTAGCAACTGATCTTGCTGCTGGAACAACATTAGCGCGTGAACACATGACTGTATTACGCCCGTGCCCAGCAGATGGCTTGCCGCCGTATCGTGTGAATGAATTAATTGGCAAGCAACTTCTACACGACATCAAGGCAGGAGAGCATCTTCGATGGATAAATATCGAGTAGGTATTGTCATCCCTGCACTCAATGAGTCAGCAACTATCGCAGGTATTGTTAAGGCAGTTGGCAAATACGGAGTCCCAATTGTGGTTGACGATGGATCAACGGATAACACGTCAGCATTGGCACTACAGTTCGGTGCTGTTGTTGTTGTACATGAAATAAATCGAGGTTACGATATTGCCCTTAATTCCGGCTTTAAAAAGGCCGCCGAGTTGGGAATGCAAATCATTATTACAGTAGATGCGGATGGTCAGCATGATCCATCACTCATTCAGAAATTTATTGACGCTATCGATTCTGGTGCCGATATTGTTGTTGGTATCCGTAGTCGCCGGCAGCGGGTCGCGGAGCATTTTTTCGCTTGGTATATTGGCTGGCGTTTTGGGGTGAAAGATCCATTATGTGGGATGAAAGCGTATAGAATGAATGTATATAAAGCACTGGGGCACTTTGATTCATATGGATCGATTGGAACTGAATTGACGATCTATGCCGTAAAGAAAGGATATAGAATGAGGCAAATAGAATTTGATGTGCGGGAGCGTAGGGGCGAGTCAAGATTTGGGCAAATGCTGTCTGGTAATTACAAAATAATCCGTGCAATGATACTTTCAGTTTGGCTGGTGAAATGATACTCAGCGAAGCTACAGTTTACACCTTCAACAGGAACGTACAGATATGGAAATAATCGCAACAATTGAAGCCCGTATGACCTCCAGCAGGTTGCCTGGCAAGGTTTTGTTGGAAGTAGTGGGCAAGCCAATGCTAGAGCATTTGGTGAACAGACTGCAAGCTGTTCCATCTCTTAATGGAATCGTACTTGCTACAACAACTAATAAGACTGACGACGAACTCGAAGAATTTTCAAAAAAAATGGGGATAGGTTGTTATCGGGGTAGCGAAAATGATGTCATGACTCGAGTCATTGGTGCCGCAGAGTCAGCAGGTGCGGATGTCGTTGTGGAAATTACTGGTGACTGCCCAATTATCGACCCCCAAATCGTAGAGCAGACAATCCGTTTATTTAATGCCAACCAAGCTGATTATGTGAGTAATGCACATATCAGGAGCTACCCAGATGGGATGGATACCCAGGTTTTTCGACTGGAAACGCTAAAGCGCTCGGCAACCATGACCGATGATGCGCTTGACCATGAGCACGTCACACTTCATATCCGCAATCATCCGGAGTTATTTTCTCAATTGCATCTAGTCGCACCACCCGAAATACATTGGCCTGAACTGGGATTGACGCTCGATGAACCTAAAGATTATGAATTGCTTAAGAAAATTATCGAGCATTTTGAACCGGCCAATTCGCTATTTAGCTGCCGCGAAGTTATTCAATTACTTAAGCAAAGGCCGGATTGGACGGCAATCAATCAAGCCGTGATTCGCAAGGGTGATACATGAGTAATGGTGCATATGATAGCGGTTGTTAGCCATGATGCGGGCGGTGCAGAAATTCTGAGTAGCTGGTTACACCAAAACCAGCAGCCTTATTGCTTGGTACTCGGCGGACCAGCCATCGATATATTTCAGCGCAAATTAGGTATTATTGAAATTACCCCTTTAGCGGATGCGATTGAGTTGTGTGATTGGGTACTATGCGGCACTAGTTGGCAATCCAACTTAGAGAAGCAATCGATTGTTCGAGCCAAAGTTGCCGGTAAGAAAGTAATTGCATTCTTAGATCATTGGGTTAATTACCCTGAGAGATTCCAATTAGATAGCGTTACTGTCCTACCAGATGAAATCTGGGTGGGTGATGTGGATGCGAAAATAATTGCACAAAAGATATTCCCAGAGATTAAGGTGGTTTTGACACCAAATCCTTATTTTAAAGATTTGCAGATCGAGTTACAGGAAATTCAAGAATCATCAAATGATTCCAAGCAATGTTCTGTTTTATATGTTTGCGAGCCAATTCGCGAGCATGCCTTGCTTGCTTATGGAAATGAGCGTTACTGGGGTTACACGGAAGAGGATGCTTTGCAATTCTTTTTAAAAAATACAGATGCATTGGGTACCGTCAGTGAGATAAAAATCCGCCCCCATCCGTCTGAAAGTAAAAGTAAATATGCTTGGGCAAAGCAGGAGAATTCGTTGGTTACGGAAACGGCAAGCACTAAATTACTAATGGAGCAAATTGCAGAAGCTGATGTAGTAGTGGGTTGTGGGTCGATGGCAATGGTGGTGGCGTTGTTGGCAAAAAAGCGAGTGATAAGTTCGATTCCCCCAAGTGGTAAGGTGTGCGGTCTTCCGCAAGCCGAAATCGAACATTTGCAAGTGTTGGTCACAAACTATCGAGAGGCTTTGGATGGTTGATAAGTGCATGATTATTGGGCTCGGTCAAATCGGCATGGGCTACGACTTGGTTCTCGATCCAGAAAAAGCAGTGTACACGCACGCAAGAGCTTTCTCGGAGCATTCAGCATTTGAACTGGTAGGCGCTGTTGACCCATCCGAAACACAGCGTGATCTTTTTAAACAGCACTACGCTCAATCCGCTTATCCAACAATCACCAGTGCACTGCAAGCACAAACAGCGAGTGTGGTAGTGATAGCCTCACCCACAGCACAGCACAGTCTGGTGCTAAAAGAGGTTTTAGCACATTCAAGCCCCAAGGTTATTCTTTGCGAAAAACCCTTAGCCTACGATTTGCTAGAGGCGCGTGACATGGTGGAGGCTTGCGAAAGCGCTGGTGTTAAACTGTTTGTTAACTATATGCGCAGAGCAGACCCTGGTGCGATAGAAATCAAAGCACGCATTGAATCTGGCCAAATTGCAGTACCCATCAAAGGCGCGGTATGGTATTCAAAAGGTTTCTTGCACAATGGCTCACATTTCTTTAATCTGCTTGAGTTTTGGCTAGGGGCATTCGTTAAGGCCAAAATTTTGGATGCTGGTCGCCTTTGGGATAATCAAGATCCGGAACCTGATGTGCAAGTAGAGTTTGAATGGGGCAAGGTGGTTTTTATAGCTGCGTGGGAAGAATCATTCTCGCACTACACAATTGAATTGTTGAGCCCGTCAGGTCGGTTGCGCTATGAGCAGGGGGGGGAGTCGATTGCTTGGCAATCAACCCATGCTGACCCTAATATTGCTGGTTACGAGATACTGCAAACGGTTCCAGAAATGGTCGCCAACGGCATGAGTCGCTATCAGTGGCATGTTGCAGACCAACTTGCTAGTGCCCTTGCAGATAAACCACATACTTTAAGTACCGGAAGACAGTCCTTAGCAACGCTTGAAGCAATGCACCAAATAATTAACCAGAGATAATCATGACCACAGAAAAATTAGCAATTCACGGCGGCCCCAAAATCATTACCAAGTCTTTTAAACGCTACAACTCTATCGGCAAAGAAGAAGTTGAGGCCGCCAAAGCCGTGGTTGAATCTGGCGTGCTTTCGCAGTTTCTGGGCTGCTGGGATCCTGATTTTTATGGTGGCCCTAAAGTGCAGGAATTTGAGCGTGCTTGCGAAAAGTATTTTGGCGTTAAGCATGTGGTTACTGTTAATTCATGGACATCAGGCTTGATTGCCGCAGTGGGGGCTATAGGGATTGAGCCAGGCGATGAGGTTATCGTGCCGCCTTGGACTATGTGTGCGAGTGCTACAGCAATTCTTCATTGGAACGCGATACCCGTGTTCGCTGATATTGAGCCAGAAACTTTCAACTTGGATCCGAAATCGGTTGAAGCCAATATAACGCCCTACACTAAGGCAATCATGGCGGTGGATATTTTTGGGCATTCGTGTGATATTGATGCGCTGATGGAGATAGCTAAACGCCACAATCTCAAGGTTATTACCGATTCAGCCCAAGCGCCAGGGGTTTTTAACAAAGAGCGTGTGACCGGCACGCTGGCCCATGTAGGTGGCTACAGCTTGAATTATCACAAACACATCCATACTGGTGAGGGCGGAATACTTGTCACCGATGATGATGATATTTTTGAACGACTGCAACTCATTCGCAACCATGCAGAAGCTGTCGTGGCAGGCAAGGGTGTCACCAACTTGGTAAATATGGTGGGACATAACTTCCGCTTAGGTGAGATTGAGTCTGCTATCGGTATTGAGCAACTAAAGAAACTGAAGGGGTTTGTTGAAGGTCGACAACGTGCTGCTGAGCGCCTTACCGAGGGGCTGAAAGGTTTAGTGGGGCTGCGTACACCAATTATTAAGCCAGATTGTACGCATGCTTACTACATGTACCCGATGATCTTGGATACAGATCAACTCGGTGTTTCCCGTGAAAAAATCTGTGCCGCATTGGAAGCAGAAGGGGTTACCGGACTTGCGGCTGGTTATGTTAATGTTCACCTGCTACCAATGTATCAACAAAAGATTGCTTATGGTTCAAGTGGATTTCCATGGACATCAGATATATGCAAGCGTGATGTGAGCTACGCCAAAGGAATTTGCCCAATTGCAGAAGAACTGCATGATAAAAGTTATCTGGGGTACGAAATGTGTTTGAATGAGTTGGAAGATGACGATGTGGATTTGATTGTGGCGGCGTTTAGGAAAGTTTGGAATGCACTAGGGACCATGCTATGATTTACAAGATTAATGAAGATTATTATGTACGTCAGTTAAAAGAGAGTGATGTGGATGGAGCATATCCCGCATGGTTTGATGATCAAGAAGTCTGTCAATATAACTCGCATGGAAAGTTTTTTAAAACAAGATCACATTTTTTGAAATACATAGATGAACTAAACAATGAAAACTGTATTGTATGGGCAATATGTCACGTGATTGATGGACATATAGGCAACGTTAGTCTGCAGGAAATTTCTCTAATTAATAGAACGGCAGAATTTGCAATTCTCCTAGGTGACAAAAAACATTGGGGTAAAGGTGTTGGTTTGCAAGTAGGAAGAAAAATACTAGCCCATGGATTTAATAAGTTGAATCTTGAACGAATCTATTGCGGAACAGCTACAACCAATGAAGGGATGAAAAAGCTTGCGATTTCCTTAGGCATGGTACATGAGGGGACAAGACGTCTACATCTTTTCCTAGAAAGTAATCGTGTCGATATGATGGAGTATGGGATATTAAAGGCTGAGTTTTGAATTTAAACAGGTTTCGATTCACTTTCTTTTTGCTAGTGTGAAAGACAAAAAACCTAATCTCATTAGTAACAACTGCATGGAACTTAAAAATCGGAGAGTTTAGTGGCAATTAATCAAAAATCAAATCCTATCCAAGGTATTAAATATTGTACACGATGTTGTGTGCCAGAAACGCAGGAGGGTGTGCAGTTTGACGAAATGGGGGTCTGTACAGCATGCAGATCTTCAGAAGAGAAAATGCATATTGATTGGACTGCTCGTGAGAAGCAGCTTAGAAAAATATTGGAAGAGGCTAAATCAAAATCAGGTACGGCTTACGATTGTATTTTGCCAATTTCTGGGGGTAAGGACAGTTTTTTTCAGGCTCACGTTCTGGTAAAGGTTTATGGTCTAAAACCGCTTGCAGTAACCTTTAATCAAAATTGGGTTTCTGAAACAGGTTTCTATAATTTACAACGCTGCCTCGAGGTGTTTGACCTGGATCATCTACAATTTACTCCAGCTCGTGGTTTGGTTAATCGGCTAGCCAAGAAATCACTAGGTGCTATTGGAGATGCATGTTGGCATTGCCATTCTGGTGTTGGTGCATTTCCATTACAGATCGCAACGCGTTTTAAAATACCTTTGCTCGTATGGGGTGAATCTATTGCTGAGAACGATGGGCGCGCATCCTATACTAGCCCAGGCCATAAGTTCGATAGAGATTATTTTACGAAGGTTTCAGCCAAGCTTACGGCGGATGAAATGATCGGAGGAGACCTCAGCGCTAAAGATCTCCATCCTTTTGAGCTTCCCAGTTATGACGAAATTGAAAGTACAGGGGTATGGGGTATTCATCTTGGGGACTATTTGTTTTGGGATGACGAGCGCCAAACAGAGTGGATTAGAGAAGTTTATGGATGGCGCGAAACGGAAATGGAGGGTGCGTATAAAGGGTATAAGAGTGCAGAGTGCATCATGGCCGGCGTGCATGATTTCACCTGTTATCTAAAAAGAGGTTTTGGTCGATCAACTTGGCAAGCTTCAGTAGATGTTCGTAATGGATTGCTAACTAGGCAAGAGGGGTTTGACTTAATCCGCCATCATGATCAGGAACGTCCGGAGGCATTAGACTATTACTTAAAAATAACCGGCCTGAGTGAAGATGAGTTTTATGAGCAAATGAGGCAAAAAAAACTCACATCGCTTGAGGGTATTGAATTGCCAATACATCCTAAAGCGAAACCCAATGCTGAGCGCTTAGTTCCCTTTGTTGAGCAAATTATTCAAAAGCATCTAAATCAACCTGACCCAAGAGTAGTTAGAGATCAGGAGGAAGAGTGAAAAAAAACATTTTCTTGCAGTCATCAATTCCTGACTTAATTGGTGAGATAAAAAAAGGTTTACTTACTTTTATGGATTTGGCTGATGAAGTAGAGCGGGCAATAAGTAATTGCGAGGCAGAAACCCTGGCTTGGGTTTGCTACGATTTTGATTACCTTCGGATGAAGTCAGGACATGTTTACTTGGAGTATCAGAGGCGAGGTCATTTGCTTGGTATCGACGGCATACCGTTTGGTGTCAAGGATATTTTTAATACGAACCACTTCCCAACCCAGATGGGCTCACCTATATGGGAGGGTTTTACTCCTGGAAATAATGCAAGAGTTGTAGATTCATTATTATTGCAGGGCGGATTGGTTGTCGGTAAGACGGTAACAGCCGAATTCGCTGTGCATGAGCTGAATGAAACGCTCAACCCGCATGATACATCTAAAACTCCAGGGACTTCATCTAGCGGTTCAGCTGCAGCGGTTGCTAGGGGAATGGTACCTTTCGCTTTGGCTACGCAAACAGCTGGCTCTATTATACGACCAGCTAGTTTTTGCGGTGTTTGGGGAATGAAGCCTTCTTTCGGCATGATTCCTCGAACTGGTGTTTTAAAAACAACCGACTCTCTCGATACTGTTGGTTTTGTGGCGGCTCACGCAAAAAGTTTAAGATCAATTCTTGATATAGTAAGAGTCAAAGGCCCTGACTATCCCTTCGTTTACAAAAATGTGGATAGACAAGGTGCGCGTCCAAAGACTAGTAATCGGCCTTGGCGCGTTGGTTTTGTGAAGACACATACATGGGAGACAGCAACAGTTTATGCTCAAAATGCAATTGAAGGTTTAGCCAGCAGGATTGACCAAGAAGATGGTTTTGAGGTTGAGTATATTGAATGGCCTTGTGACTTAGAGTCAGCTCATGAAATTCATTCGACAATTTACAACAAGTCTTTGTCTTACTATTTTCAGAATGAAGCAAAGACATCTTCTGAAATATCGCCAATTATGAAAGAAATGATCGGAGCAGGCCAATCAATCGGTGCTGAGGAGTACTTTATAGCGTTGCGACAGCAGGAAGCTTTCTGTGAAAGTCTAGATGACCTTCTTTCAGAGTATGACTTTGTCTTGTCATTAGCCACATCCAGTTCTGCTCCACTAAGAGGGGTTGTGGAGTTGCCTGATCCATCTCTAATTTGGACACTGGGTCACTTACCTTCTGTTACCTCTCCCGCCTTCCGTTGTCCTAGTAATATGCCATTTGGTGCTCAGTTTACTTCTCGTAGATGGAATGATTACTTGCTCCTTCAAGGGATTGAAGAGTTGGTGGATCTTGGGATACTTCCGCAGGGTAGTCAACAAATCGTAAGACATTCTAAGGCCTCGATTTGACTAGTACGAATATTGAGGCACACTATATTCTTGTTACTACCGCACTTGAGGCGACTTGGGGAAGCTCAGAGAAAGTCCTTTTTCTCGGAGAATGGTGTAAAAAATATGAACGTCGTCACATACTTGAGCACCGTAACCACGAGACATTACAGTTTCACTGGGATGACCGAGTTAAACTCGCACAAGATTACATTTACCTAGAAAACCTACATCAATCACTGTTGGTTGCTCTTACGCAAGCCTTAAATAAGTTACATGGTGTTGACTACAATAAGCGCTATTGGCAAATACTGCTTGATCCATGGTTGATGGCCTATGTTGGCGTAATTTTTGATCGATGGGAATGTATACGTATAGCTTTTAAAATAAATAAATACCTACACACTGTTTTTATAAATAGTAAGGATTCTTATAAGCCCCCGTATTCATATGAAGACTTTGTGAGCAGCTCTGCTTTTTCCGATGATTGGAATCAATATTTATATCAGCGAATAATCAGCTATGAATATTTAGATCAGTGTTCAATACGAGCAGTAAATACTTCATTAAGCAAACCAGAAATTAAAATTCCATCACTGCGACGGCGTAATTTTGATTTTATACGTAAACTTATATCGATTACCTGCTCACATTTCAATCGCTATTTTAAATCTAACACTATCGTATTTATAGGGGCGTCTTTCAACCTATACGCGCTTTTAAGGTTAAGTCTTCGTCTCGGCCAATTACCTTTGTTTGACGTGTTGGATGAGTACCGACCAGTTGGTAATGATAATGGGCATCCTGTACCAAGTTTAGATTCATTAAAAAGATCAGATATAAAAATTGAATTTCAGAGCGCCTCTACTTTTGAAGAGTTTCTAAAGCATTCGATTGCTAATGATATTCCTAGTTGCTTAGTAGAGGACTATAAAATGCTACGTGAAAAGATAAGTAAAGTTATCCTAAGCCCGAAAGTAATTGTTACAGGCAGTTCACACTTTGCTGATTATTTCGCAAAAATGTGGTTTGCGGAGCATACATTTAAGGGTGGGCAACTGCTTATTTTGGAGCACGGAGGCTCTTTGCCTCCTTTTAAAGAGCTATTTAATTTTGAGGCTGATATTTCAGATTTAAGAGCTTCTTGGTTTTTGTCTTACCATCCTAAGAATGTACAAATGCCCCCGCCAAAAATTATTGCTAGAAATGCAAGTTCATATGCAATTTATCAAAAACTTATCACACGCAAGCAGTATTGCACGTTGATTGGAAATGAGTGTGCAAGATGGGTTCATCGAGCGCACTTCTACCCAATGGCGAATCAGTGGTCTAGTTCATTTAAAATGACCTTGGAATTTTATGAGCAATTGGACAAAAGTGTGAAAGATTATTTTCGCGTTAAGCCATACCCATCCTCTCAGGGGTGGAATACGCATCAGCGTTTTGTTGATTTATTGGGTTCTGATAAGGTGTACAAAGAAAGGTCTCTAAAAAAAATCACTCTAATGTCTAGAGTGATCGTGTGTTCTTATCCCGAAACAACTTTTTCTGAAGCTATGGCATCAGGAGTGCCGACCATATTGATGTATCCCGCGCACTTGTATGAGTTAAATCCCATTGCTTTGCCGTTGCTCGAAATTCTCAGTGCAGCGAAAATTGTATTTCATAACCCAGCGGATGCTGCTGATCATTTGAATTCTATTTGGGTTGATCCTAGTCAATGGTGGAATAGTCCCACGACGGTTTTTGCAAGAGAAGAATTCTCTCGCCAGGCCTTGAATTTGGCCCCGAACTGGATAAAGAAATGGGCTGATTTACTTAAAGCGATATCGCTTAAGCCAACAACCTAGCAATATCTAGTGTGCAATTGTCTTACGAATTGATGTGCATAACAAACTCCCCTTTCTAGATGACTATCATTTCATGGTTAACAACGTACCCCAAACTAACTCGCTAACCCTAGCCCTCTATGCCACCGACGCCAGCATGTACCAAATGCAGCGCTTAGCGGTGGTGGTGCCGGTTGATCGGGCGGATGTGCTTAAAGCCATCCTGCACTGTGCTGAGCAAAAGTTACCTTTATTGGCACGTGGTGGCGGTACAAGCCAGCTTGGCATCATTGGTATCTGGCCCGCAGGCGTTATTGATCAATGGGTTGATGGCGCTGGCTCCGATCCTCTTGTTGTTGCAAAAAGTGTTAGGTGTAGATTGTACAAGGCCATTGCCGTGTTTTGCCCAGCAACGCTTGAGCGACTGGTTTGCAAAGCGCAGTGTTATATATACAGCGAAGGCAGCTAAAACCCGTGTTGTACTCTTTAACGATACTTATACCGAACACTACTCACCTCAGGGTCTTGCTGCTATTTTTTAGTGCTAGAAGCCGCCGGCTATCAGGTTGAACTAGCAAGTTTAGGCTATAGTCAACGTAGTGCTATTTCGCAAGGTTTGCTTGATCAAGCCAAACGCAACGGCACATGGCTTTTTCAGCAGCTTGATACTCAGTTTGCTGGAAAAGCGCCAATTTTAGTCTGCGAACCAAGTCGCGCTTCGGCTTTGGCTGATGATTTACCCGACCTGTTGGATGATGCTGAACTTGCGCAACGAGTGGCTAGTCGTGTACAGATGATTGATCGTTTTTTGGAGCAGGAGTTGATAGCAGGTCGCTGCACACTACCTTGGAAAAAACTAGATTTTGAATCTGGCGTAGTGCCAGACTTTCTAGTACATTGCCATTGCCACCAAAAAACTTTGGACGGTGGTCGTTGGACGCACCGCCTGTTAGCCCGTATACCAGAGGCCATAGTGCAAGATACTGAGGCGGGTTGCTGTGGCATGGCCGGCTCTTTTGGATATGAATCTGAACACGCAGCTCTTTCGCGCACCATAGCCGAACAACGTCTGTTGCCCCGGTTATCGAAAGCAAACGCTAAGACTCAGATAGTTTCAAACGGATTTTCCTCTCGCCATCAGATTGCTGATTTAATCGGCCGCAAGTCACGGCACGTTATTGAAGTGCTACGAAGCTTTTTGTGACACAGCGTCAAGTTAATTTCTAACATAGCTTTTATGTGAGAGCCTAGTAACTGTATAATGTACTAAACAGTTAAATATATTACTGGAGATTTATTTGTGTCTAAAGTTCTAATTACCACTGTACCTTTCGGCGATAAAAATCGGTTACCTATTGAGCAACTTGAAGCGGCAGGTGTCGAATATTTAATCAATCCATTGGGGCGAAAACTCAAAGAAGAAGAGTTAGCCGAGATGGTGGCTGATTTTGATGTGCTCATTGCAGGTACTGAAGATATTACCGATGCAGTAATGGCCAAAGCCAGCAAACTAAAATTAATTTCTCGTGTGGGGATAGGTTTAGATAATGTGGATTTACTAGCTGCCGAGCGGCGCGGCATTAAAGTGAGTTATACCCCCGACGCGCCAGCACCTGCAGTGGCTGAATTGACTATCGGCTTAATGTTGACACTGTTGCGATCTGTACATGTTTCCAACGCTCAAATGCATCGCGGCGAGTGGTATAGGCATTTTGGCCGCCGTATTCCTGAGGTCACCATTGGCATCATTGGCACGGGCCGCATAGGTGGTCGTGTGCTACGCCGTCTTGAAGGGTTTGGTACACCGCGCATTCTAGTAAATGATATTCGCCCAGACAAAAATATTGCGCCTGAGCTTAAGCTTGAATGGGTTGGCAAGGATGAAATTTATCGTCAGGCTGATCTTATTAGCCTGCATGTGCCACTGACGCAGCAGACAAAAAATATGATTAGGCGTGAGCAATTGCTGATGATGAAACCGGATGCAATGATTATTAACACTTCACGTGGCGGTATTATTAATGAGCATGATCTCGCTGAAGTTCTCAACACAGGACATTTAAGCGGTGCTGCTGTTGATGTGTTTGACCAAGAGCCCTATGTTGGCGCATTGGCGCAGATTGATCGCTGTCTACTGACATCACATATGGGGTCTATGTCCATCGACTGTCGAACTCGCATGGAAATTGAAGCTACAGAAGAAGCGGTAAGATTTTTAACAGGACAGTCCCTGCAAGGGCTTGCGCCACCAGAAGAGTACGAAGTGCAAAGACAAGGCTTATGACATGGAAGTTGCAGCGGTCTAAATGTTCTCGGAAATAATTAAAAAAATGCTTGAAAAGCCTATGTGTAAATTTGCAAGGAGAATAAGACTTTCTATCAATCCTTTTTTTTGGTTTGGTAGGCTCTATTCTTTTTTATGCCAAATGCGTTTTAAATCTTGTGGCGCTGGTTTTTATGCTGCCTATCCATTAGTAATAAAAGGGGGGGGTAGTATTATCATAGGTAGTAGATTCTCTTCAATGGGCTCTGATTATCTTTATGCAAATGAGGGTGAACTTATTATCGGAGACAACTGTTCAATAAATACAAATGTGCAAATTGGTGCATCAGGTGGCCGAATAATTATTGGTGACAATGTAATGATTGCACCTAATGTTGTGATTAGAGCTGCTAATCATGGTCTTAACAGAGAGAGCCCTATGCGATTTCAGCCACATAATTATGGGGAAATTATTATTGAAGATGATGTTTGGATTGGATCAAATGTAGTAATTACATCTGGCGTTGTTTTGGCAAAAGGTACGGTAGTAGGGGCGGGTGCAGTTGTAACAAAATCGACCAATCCTTATAGTATCGTTGGTGGTGTGCCAGCGAGGAAGATTGGTGAGAGAGTTTAGTGCTATATTCTGGGATTCGATGGTGTCATCAAGGATTCCGTTGAAGTTAAAACTCAAGCCTACTTCAAGTTGTTCGAGCCTTTTGGATTACTCGTGGCTGAAAGGGTGCGTCAGCATCATGAGGTTAATGGTGGCATGTCGCGCTTTGATAAACTGCCGATTTATCTGCAATGGGTTGGTTTAGAGGTAAATGAAATTACAGTGAATGAGTATTGCGAACAGTTTAGTCAACAAGTACTGCAAGGGGTGATTGATGCGCCTTGGGTGGTGGGAGTTGAGCGCTATCTGCGCAGTAATGCCTATCAGCAAACCTTTGTGCTAGTTTCGGCAACACCGCAGGATGAGCTAGAATATATCCTGCACTCATTGGATTTAAGCAAGTGCTTTACTGATGTCTATGGTGCTTCTACACGTAAGCAAGATGCCATTCGCAACACGCTACTTGTTCATGACTTAGATGCGAGTGACTGTTTAATGATTGGCGATGCTCAAGCTGATCTAGATGCGGCAGTTGCTAACCAAGTCCCTTTTTTGCTGAGGCGGCATAGCAGTAATACTGAAGTTTTTAGCACTTATACTGGCACTTTCGTTGAGGGTTTCACAATATTATGAATCGTTTGCAAAAAATTAATTCCATACGCCAAGCACTGTCTACTAACAAAACATCGGTAGGTAGTTGGATGCAGATTCCCCATGCTTCTGTGGCTGAAATTATGGGTCAGGCTGGCTATGATTGGGTGGCGGTCGATATGGAACATGGTGCAATTTCTGTTCACCAGTTACCGGATCTTTTTCGCGCTTTGGAATTGGGTGGAACATTACCTTTGGTGCGATTAGCGCATGGCCATCCTAAAGATTGCAAGCAAGTCTTAGATGCAGGGGCGGGTGGGGTGATTGTACCTATGGTAGAAACGGCTGCGCACTTAATAGCGGTTAGGGATGCCTGTCGCTGGCCGCCAGCCGGCACCCGAGGTGTGGGCTTCTCCCGCGCCAACCTATTTGGCAAGCACTTTGAAGCTTATCGCGAAGAGGCTCAGGCACCTTTGCTGGTGGCAATGATCGAGCATGTCCGTGCTGTCGAGAATCTAGAGGAAATCCTCTCGGTCGAAGGGCTGGATGCGATTTTGATCGGTCCGTATGATCTGTCCGCTTCTATGGGGCTGACAGCAAGATTTGATATGCCTGAGTTTATATCGGCGATGGACCGCATCCGCACACTTTGCAGTCAGCATCGCACCCCCTGCGGTGTGCATGTGGTTATGCCAGATGCCGATGCGTTGAAGCTGCGGATTCAAGAGGGGTATCGGTTTATTGCTTATTCTATAGATGCAGTCTTTCTCAACACTTCAACTATAGCGCCGAAAGGGAGTGGTTCATGAAAGAAGAAGAGATTCGGCCAAAAAAGGTTTTCGATGAATATCTGCGGTTAGCTGCCCAAGATGCGTATATCTACTTCGGCAATTCGATTAGGCAACCAGTGTTGTGCCCGGCATGCGGTACACAGGGGGATTTCTCTTTCAAGAAGCATGGGTTTTCATATGAAGAATGTATGGCCTGTCAGACCCTCTTCGTGAGCCCACGCCCACCCGCTGCTGATTTCTTTCGTTACTATCAGGAGTCGGCGTCAGCAAGGTATTTTGCAACCACTTTCTACAGGGAGACCGCTGAGGCGCGTCGCGAAAAACTTTGGCGGCCCAAGGCTGCGATGGTTCACGATGTGCTGAAGAAGTATGGGGTCGATAGGCATGGTTTGTTTGATATTGGCGGTGGATACGGGATCTTTGCCGAGGAGTATCAATATCTGGCTGATGTTGCTGTGACGATCATTGAACCGGGTCCAGAATTGGCACATATTTGCCGGGAAAAAGGCCTAGCGGTCGTAGAGTCATTTCTGGAAAATGTCCGTGCGGAACAACTGCCGGATGGTCCCAAGGTGTTTGTAAGTTTCGAGCTGTTCGAACATTTGCATGATTGTGGTGTATTCCTGCAGCGTTTATCTTCTCTGATGCAACCGGGTGATCTTTTCCTGTTCACTACGCTGTCTGGAATGGGGGTCGATATTCAGTCCTTGTGGAGTGAATCAAATTCTATTTCACTGCAACATCTGAATTTCTTCAATCCGAAATCAGTTCGGTCTTTGATCGAGCGGGTTGGGTTGAGAGTGCTTACGGTAGAGACGCCAGGTAAACTAGATATGGATATTCTTTTCAATAACAGAATGCTGATTAAGGACCGATTCTGGAGAAACTTCGTCGCGCAAGTATCACAGGAAGAGCGACAGGAATGGCAACAGTTTATAGCGTCGCACGGGTTTAGTTCGCATATGTTTGTCGTTTGTGAATGTCCAGAGAAATAATGGAAGTCGTAATGAAAATACTGGTTGAGGGAGATTGTTGTGGCGTTACCTAAAAAATGTCCGCTGTGTCATGCTGGCGGAGAGAGACAGTTCGTGGTGACTCCACATGTCTATGGTGATAACGAAGGGCGGGGTCATGCTTTTTTTCATTGTGAGAATTGTGATGTGCGCTATCAGTATCCTGGACTGACACCAGAAGAGGAGGCGCGTTTTTATGCTGCCGAATTTGAAGGTTTCATGGCGAGCCGTGCCGGGAATAAGGGAGGATGGCACAAGGCGGAGGATCATATAATTGCTAATGAGCCAACCAGACAGCGCCGCATGAAATATTTGGCACCACATCTGGACGAACATTCCAGACTGCTTGAAGTCGGTTGTTCTTCCGGATTCATGCTCTTTCCTCTCGCTGAGGCTGGGCATGCTTGTACGGGCATCGAACCTTCCGGAGTGTTCAGTGAGTTTGTCAAGAACCGTGGTCTGGCTGCCTATGATTCATTGAGCCAAATGCAGGAGGCGGCTCCGGATGCGCAGTTTGATGTCATCTTGCATTTCTTTGTACTCGAGCATATTGCCGACCCCGTGGCTTTTCTTGAGGCACAACTCGCTCTAATCAAACCCGGCGGAAAAATCATCTTCGAGATCCCTAATGCCGCTGACCCATTATATTCGATTTACGACATTCCAGCCTTCGAACGATTCTATTGGTCGGTGGCGCACCCCTGGTATTTCAGCGAACCCTCCTTGCATTATCTTCTCAAGCAGCTTGATCGGCCGTATGAGATTTTGCGTGACCAGCGTTATGACTTGTCAAATCACATGGTTTGGGCCAGAGATGGAAGGCCGGGAGGGATGGGGCGCTTCACCAAGGAGTTAGGAGACGAACTTGAGGAAAATTATAAACAGGCGCTGATCCGTATCGGCAAGTGCGATACGCTGGTTGCTGTTATCAGCAAGGAATGAAACGAGAATCTATGGAAAAAATATTGGTAACAGGGGTGGCAGGTTTCATCGGCTCTAATGTAGCTTCTCGTTTTTTGCAGGAAGGATATTCGGTTGTTGGCGTTGATGATCTATCAGGCGGACACTTAGATAATATCCCAGAAGGGATTGAATTTATTAAAGGCGACCTTGCTCTGGCGTCTACTATTGCGATGTTGCCAAGTGATTGCCGAAAGATCCTGCATCTGGCTGGCCAATCATCCGGGGAAATCAGTTTTGATGACCCTGTGGCCGATTTAGAAAAAAACACAGTTTCTACGCTCAACTTAATTCGTTACGGTATTGAAAACAAAATTGAGCGCTTAGTGTATGCGAGTTCAATGTCAACTTATGGCGCGGTACCTGATGAAGCCATCAGTGAAAGCCATGAATGTAGACCATTGTCGTGTTATGGGGTTAGCAAGCATACGTCAGAAGGCTATTTGCGCGTTTATCAAGGAATGCTACCCTCTGTTTCTTTACGTATGTTTAATGTCTACGGTCCAGGTCAGGATTTGAGTAATCTTCGACAGGGTATGGTGAGTATTTATTTGGCGCAAGCTTTGGCTAATGGACAGATTGAAGTCAAAGGTAGCACAGATCGCTTTCGAGATTTGATTTTTATCGACGATGTAGTAGAAGCTTGGTTCCGTGCCAGTACCTATCCTTCGGCTCTCGGGCAGACATTAAACCTAGGCACAGGTGTGAAAACTACAGTGGGAATTCTGCTTGAGCGTGTGTGTGAACTTGTGCCAGATAGTAGTTATTTTGTACAAGGAGCAACGCCTGGCGATCAAAGCGGGATATTTGCTGATGTTACTGCACTTAAGAGCTGCCTTGGTATGAATTCGTTTGTCCCTGCAGATATTGGTTTGCGAAAATTTTTTGACTGGGCTCGTAAATCAAAATTCTATTTAAATAATAATTAACCAATTTGAGAATGTTATGAAAATCCTTGCTCTTATCCCAGCTCGTATGGGTAGCAGCCGTTTCCCCGGCAAGCCTATGGCGCCAATTTTAGGTAAGCCTATGATTGGACATGTCTATGACCGCGTTGCTAAATCACCAATGCTATCAATGGCGGCAGTAGCAACTTGTGACCAAGAAATTTATGATTACATTGAATCTATTGGCGGAACTGCTGTGATGACAGCTGATACCTATGAGCGTGCTTCTGATCGCTGTGCTGAAGCGCTATTGAAACTTGAGAAAGCAAATAACACCCGCTATGACATTGTGGTGATGGTGCAGGGTGATGAGCCCATGACTCATCCTGACATGATTGCTGAAGCCGTGCAACCAATGCTTGATGATCCTGCTATTCAAGTGACTAATTTATTGGGAAAAATCAAAGATATTGCTGAATTTGAGGATCGAAACTGCATCAAGGTTGTGTGTGATCTTAATGGCAACGCAATGTATTTCTCTCGTGAAGCCATCCCCACCCGTTGCAAAGTTGACAACATTCCAATGGGTAAGCAGGTCTGCATTATTCCGTTTCGTCGAGACTATTTAATCGAATATACAAAGCTTGCACCCACTCCTTTAGAGATTGTGGAATCGGTAGATATGATGCGCATTCTAGAGCACGGGATGAAAGTACGTATGGTGCCAACTTTTCATGACACACAGGCAGTTGATACGCCGGCCGATTTAGAAAAAGTGGCAGGATTGATGCAGGACATGGATGCCTGAGCATAGTGAGAAGAAGCCCGCAAGTATGTCACTGTTAATCTGGGATGCAGAAGATGCGCCACCGTTAGGTGAGTGGACTCCAGTGCTTTGGCGAGAGTTTGTATCTAGTGCGCAATCAACTGCCCTGTCTATTCCAGCGCTAATCGAGGCCAATGCTGATTTGCTCAGAAAGCGTTATCTCGCTTTGATATATGACCTTGGTGAAACGGTTATACAAGGCAAGCGTTTGCTTGAGCATTTGGAGCTACGCCCTAGCTTTAGTTATTGGTGGATGACACTCTTTGTAGAAAAATGTAACTACAGTAAGTCAACACAGATTAATGATGCTATTCGTTTAATGGCTTTTGACGAGTGGGCAATGAATCGCTCTATTAGCCGTATAGTGTTGGCGACAGCCAATCAGCGGCTGGCTGAATGTATACGGCTGTGGTGCGAAAATTTGGGTGTGGCGTTTGAGTGGCGGCAGATAGCAAAGCCGCAGGTGTCTTTGTCTTGGGTAAAGCGTGCATATCAAGCGACCCCTCATGCCCTGCAGGGACTGGTATGGCTGTCGCATTATTTAATTGGTCGTTGGTCATTGCGTGGCGTAGGCTTAAAAGAATGGCAGGGGTCGGAGGGCCATGTCACGTTTTTTTCTTATTTGTTTAATCTGGTGCCTGATGCTGCTAAACAGAGCCTCTACGAGAGCCGTTATTGGGCGCATTTGCCTAATGCGTTGCTGCAAGAAAATTGTAAAACTAATTGGTTACATTTGTATGTCAAAGATGTGCTGTTACCAACATCAAAGCAAGCTGCTGATATAATACGTGATTTCAATAAGACTGGGCGGGGGTTGCAACACCATGTTACGCTGGATACTTTTCTGAGCTTTAGCGTTGTTTTTCTAACTCTACGTGATTGGTGCCGATTAGTTTGGGCTGATCTCAGGTTAAGAAAAAAAATAAGCGCTAAGCAGGGACTTGCACCTAACCTCTGGCCATTGTTTGAAAATGATTGGCGGCAATCAATGTCTGGTAGGGTAGCCATGGGTAATCTCCTGAACTTAAACCTGTTCGAGTCGGCGCTAAAATGTTTACCAAAACAGCAGCGTGGCGTTTATTTACAGGAAAACCAGAGCTGGGAGTTTGGGCTCATCCATGCGTGGCAGGCCGCAGGACATGGCCGCTTGATAGGGTCAGCACATTCAACGGTGCGGTTCTGGGATTTACGCTACTTTTTTGACTCGCGTAGTTACCGCAGAACAGGCAGCTATGACTTACCTATGCCAAATCAGGTAACTTTTAATGGGTCAGCGGTGCGGGATGCTTATAAAAACGGTGGCTATCCAATGAATGACTTGATTGAAGTCGAAGCACTACGTTATCTTCACCTCAGTGACGCCAAAGCTTCTTCTGCCCAAACACCTAAAAAAGGCGTGATGCGTCTGTTGGTGTTAGGAGATTACTTGCTTAGCAACACGCAGCGGCAAATGAACCTGCTGGTGCAGGCGGCGCCCACGCTGCCAGTCGGTACGGTAATTATGGTCAAACCACACCCCAACTGCCTGATTCAAGCAACTGATTACCCAAAGCTCAGCATGACAGTAAGTACAGAACCTATCGCGAAATTGCTGGCTGAATGCGATGTCGCCTATTCCAGTGCAGTCACATCGGCAGCGGTTGATGCCTACTGCGCAGGCGTACCTATTGTATCTGTGCTTGATCCGAACACACTTAACCTTAGTCCACTGCGTGGTTGTGCAGGGGCGTTATTCGCCAGCACGCCAGAAGAGCTGGTAGCTGCGTTGATACTTGCACTATCAGCGCCAAGGACACCCCATAATCAACAAGGATTTTTTACGATTGACTCACAATTGCCTCGTTGGCGGAATTTGTTACTGGATTCTGTAATATGAAACTGAATCTTTATATATGGCAGGCAGTTGATATGCACACACCGTTATTTTTTAGATTGGAATTTAATGACATTACAAAACGCATTTAACGCTAAAACCGTTCTTATCACCGGCCACACTGGTTTTAAAGGCGCATGGCTCACTGCATGGCTGAAAATGATGGGTGCTAAAGTGGTGGGGATAGCGCTTGACCCACCTACTAGTCCGTCCCATTTTGTGGCAGCTAATATGGCTGATGGGATAACTGATTTACGTATTGATATCCGTGATCGGGCGACTCTAGAGAACGCCATCGTTACGGCGCAACCCGATTTCTTGTTTCATCTGGCTGCGCAGGCATTGGTTCGGCGGTCATATGATGACCCTATTGAAACCTGGCAGACTAATGTTCTAGGGACGTTGCATGTACTTGAAGCATTGCGCAAGTTGGACAAACCCTGTGCGGCAGTGATTATCACCAGTGATAAATGTTATGACAATGTTGAGTGGGTATGGGGTTACCGCGAGACCGACGCAATGGGTGGACCAGACCCTTATAGCGCATCAAAAGGTGCTGCTGAGTTAGCCATACGTTCGCATATTAAATCGTACTTTCCCAAAGCAACAAGTAAGGTTCGCATTGCTTCTGCGCGTGCGGGCAATGTGATTGGTGGTGGTGATTGGTCTGTAGATCGTATTGTGCCAGATTGCGTGAAGGCGTGGTCGACTGACAACTCGGTTGAACTGCGTAATCCACACTCCACACGCCCCTGGCAGCATGTGCTTGAGCCGCTGAGTGGTTATTTAAGTCAGGCTGTCGCCTTATCACAGCAGCATGAGTTACACGGCGAATCGTTCAATTTTGGTCCACCAGCACAACAAAATCATAGCGTTTTAGAACTGGTGCAGCAGATGGCGTTGCATTGGGACCAGGTACGTTGGCAGGACGTGTCGGAGTCGATGGCAGGGCCTTACGAGTCAGGCTTGCTCAAACTCAACTGTGACAAGGCGCTACATTCTTTAAATTGGCGTGCCGTGATGGGCTTTGAAGATACCGTGCGTATGACTTCGGAATGGTATGGCACTTATTATCAGCAACCAGCACAGATTGCTGCCACAACCCATTCTCAGATCGAAGCCTATACAGCGATTGCTAAGCAACAAGGATTGGCATGGGCACAATGAGCCTGGATGATATTTTGGTTACGCCACTGTCGCGAATTGCGACAGTAGGTGGCGATGTGCTACATGCTATGAAACATAGCGATGTCGGCTATGCTGGCTTTGGTGAGTGTTACTTTTCTTGGGTAACGGCTGGTGCTGTTAAAGCCTGGAAACGTCATACACGGATGACAATGAATGTTGTCGTTCCACTGGGGCAAGTGCGCTTCGTATTTCGTTTAGATGGCACTGATGAATTCCGGGTCGAGGATATTGGTGAGGATCGTTATGCGCGTATCACTGTGCCACCGGGTATCTGGTTTGGTTTTAGAGGGCTTACTGTGCCACAAAGTCTAGTGTTGAACATTGCGAATATCCCGCATGACCCCAATGAAGTTGAGCGCCTTGAATTATCAGTTATTAAATATGGTTGGAACTAGAGATATGTTTGGAGTTGGGTTATGAAAGTTATTTTACTCGCAGGTGGATTTGGTACACGTCTGTCCGAATACACGTCTGTTATTCCAAAGCCTATGGTGCCTGTAGGTGGTAAGCCTATACTTTGGCATATCATGCAAACATATGCTCGCTTTGGGCATAAGGATTTTTATGTTGCATTGGGCTATAAGGCTGAGGTGATTAAAGAGTACTTTCTTAATTACCGCGCGCTCAATTCAGACTTCACTATTGATCTTGCTTCAGGTAGCGTTTCATCGCATCAGATCGACTCTGTGGACTGGAAAGTGACTTTGGTAAACACTGGAGATGCTTCTATGACAGGTGGTCGCGTCAAGCGTATGCAGTCATTCATAGGTAACGAGACCTGCATGTTGACTTACGGTGATGGTGTAGCTGATATTGATTTAGATGCCTTGTTAGCGTTCCATCGTAGCCATGGCAAGATAGTGACAGTATCTGCCGTTCGTCCTGCAGCTCGTTTTGGTGAGTTAGAGCTTGACGGTGCTAGAGTCGAAAGCTTTAAAGAAAAACCACAGTTGCACGAAGGTTGGGTCAACGGTGGTTATTTTGTGATTGAGCCAGCATTTTTTGACTTGATAGCTGGCGATAGCACTTTGTTAGAACGAGAACCTTTAGAACAAGCAACTAAAGCAGGTGAATTGATGGCTTATCGCCACGATGGCTTTTGGCATTGTATGGATACTAAACGGGACCATGATTTGCTGGAGTCGCTATGGGCTAAAGGTGCACCGTGGTCGTTTTAGTATAGTCTTATGCGGATATTGATAACTGGTGGCTTAGGTTTTATCGGTGGAAGGCTGGGGCAGTATTTATACCAGGCTGGACATCAAGTCGTACTTGGTTCACGTAGCGCAAGCAGTCCTCCCAATTGGCTACCTTATGCAGAGGTAGTGATGGTTGATTGGAACGATGATTATGCCTTGCAGCAAATTTGTAACGGAGTTGATGTAGTAATTCAAGCGGCAGGTATGAATGCCCAAGACTGTGCAACCGACCCAATTGCAGCGCTAGAAGTAAATGGTTTAGCAACTGCTAGATTGCTTGAAGCAGCACGCCGTACTGGTGTTAGGAGGTTTGTATACCTTTCCACGGCTCATGTTTATGCCAACCCTCTTGTAGGCATAATTTCTGAAGATACTTGCCCGCGCAATCTGCATCCTTATGCTACATCACATCTTGCTGGCGAAAATGTCGTTTTAAGTGCGAATGAGCGTGGGGTAATTGAAGGTGTTGTGTTGCGCTTGTCTAATGCATTTGGCGCACCGATGCATAAAAAAGTGAATTGTTGGATGCTGTTGGTAAATGACCTTTGCCGTCAGGCAGTAACAGAGCGAAGATTAACATTGCTAACTGCTGGTTTACAAAGGCGAGATTTCGTGACGCTGGAAGATTTCGCTCGTGCGTTATCTTATGTCATTGATTTGCACAAAGAGCAGCTTGGCAATGGGATATTTAACGTTGGAGGCAATTGGGCACCGCGGGTCATTGACATGGTTGAATTGATACAGTCTAGGTGTTTCATAGTGCTTGGGTTCACTCCTGATATCATCCGCCCTGAACCTGCTGAAGGGGTTGTACCACTAGATTTAGATTATAGAACCGATAGATTACTCGCCTCTGGATTCAAATTGTCTGAAAATGTAGAGGCTGAAATTGATGCCTCTCTGATATTCTGTCGCAAAGCTTTTGGTGATAATCAATGAGTAATCTGCCCATTGTTACCGTAATTATCCCTACATACAACCATGCACATTTCCTGCGAGATGCATTGCAGTCGTTATGTGCGCAGACCTACACCAATTGGGAAGCGATTGTTGTCAATAATTTTTCAGAAGACGATACGGTTACGGTTGTCGAGTCGTTCGCTGATTCGCGGATACAATTGGAAAATTTTCGTAATAATGGGATTATCGCTGCTTCCAGAAATCGAGGCATAGCGCTGGCGAGAGGGAGATACATAGCTTTTCTCGACTCGGATGATACGTGGTATCCGAATAAGTTGGCGAGATGTATGGAGCAGTTCGATGATAACATAGGTCTTGTCTGCCATGGTCTTCACTGGTTTGGAGATCAAGAAAGGGATGTATTTTGTGGTCCAGAAGAACTTGCTACTTTTGATACATTGCTTGATGAGGGGAATTGTATTACTCCCTCTGCGACTCTAGTGCTTAAAGACATGGTGGAATTAGTTGGATGCTTTTCAGAAGATCCGGCAATTGTAACTTCAGAGGATTACCACCTTTGGATTAAATTGGCGAGGGCAGGTATTCGTATGCGGTTTATAAAAGAAATATTGGGGCAATATCGTATTCATTCTGGGAATCAGAGCAGCTCAGTTTTACGCCATTTGAATTCTGTTCTATGTGTAGTAGATGAATTTTTTCCAGAAAAAAATTCACGTAATTTTAAAGTGAGAATGCGTGCTAGGCGACGCTACGGCATCGCTAATTACGGCGCTGGCAGGGCGATGCAGCGTAATGGTCAATTTACTCAATCTTGGCCGTTATTGTTTCGGGCGATTGCATATTCGCCATTCTTCATAAAAAATTACGCCGCGATTATTTTAGGCTTTGTTGGCACTGCAAGACAATGGCGAAAGTGAATTTTATCTGGAGTGTCGATAAATCAATGCGCCTAGATGGGTTGTATTTGATGAAAGTAAATAGACTATGAAAACAATTGTTATTATTGGCGCGTCTGGCTATATAGGTAGAAATTTGGTTGCTGAGTTAAAAACTAAAGGCATCTATCGGATTAAGGTGCTTTCAAGAGCCGACTCTAAAATTGAAAAAACTGAAGGCATAGAGTTTTTTGAGGGAAATATATTCGCACCTCAATCATTGAGCGGTTTATTCGAACCAGGGTGTATTGTTGTTAATCTTGTTTACTTATGGAATGACGGCGAAGAAAAAAATCTTACCCTGATAAGCAATTTGCTTAATGCATGCAAAATTGCTAAGGTGAAACGTTTAATACATTGTAGTACGGCTGCTGTGGTTGGTCGCGTATCTGATAATTTGATTACAGAAAACACGCTATGCCATCCAATTAGCGAATACGGTATTACTAAGCTTAAAGTTGAACATGTAATCATTGAGAAGGCTCGTGGCAGTTTTGATGCTGTAATATTACGTCCAACCTCTGTTTTTGGGCCAGGTGGTGAGCCCTTGAAAAAGTTAGCTGCAGACCTTGTCTCTGGTAGTCGTTTTCGTAATTACCTCAAATCTTGTGTTTTTGGTAGAAGACGAATGAATTTAGTTCATATTACCAACGTTGTTGCTTCGATTCTTTTTATGGCCGCGAAAGAAAAAAGCTTGAATGGAGAGATATTCATTGTGTCTGACGACGACAGCCCAATAAATAATTTTGCAGATGTCGAACGTACTCTAATGAAAGAATTTAATATTCAAGAGTGTCGGATACCACATATCCCAGTACCACCTTGGCTACTAAAATTCTTATTAGCATGTCTTGGTAGAAACAATACCAACCCATTTTGTCACTTTGATTCAAAAAAAATAATCAATTTTGGATACGAGAGACCCAAAAATTTTGAGGATGGACTTGTAGAGTACGCTTTATGGTATCACTCCATGTATCAAAATAAAATGAAACGGACTCCTAATTGATGCGGGTACTTAACGTTAATTCCACTCTAGGGCTAAAAACAGGCGGAGGTACTGCTGAGCGCACCTTTCAGATGAGTCGTTTTTTGGCAAATCAAGGTGTGCAATGTACAGTATTGACCTTAGATGTTGAGTTGGATCAGCAGAGAATTGCTGATTTGGCGCCAGCCTCGGTGGTTGCACTAACCTGTTTCTGGAAAAGATATTATGTGCCTTGGATTAAATGGAAAAATATTCGGCAATTAGTAGAAGAAGTTGATGTAATTCACATAATGGGGCATTGGGGAGTACTTAATACACTTGTTTATCTAGCTGCACGATTTGCCAATAAACCCTATGTTGTGTGTCCTGCTGGAGCACTGCCTCTGTTTGGGCGTTCTCAGATAATAAAGAGAGTTTATAATTGGACAATTGGTTATGCCATTATCCGTAACGCTTCAGCATGGATTGCTGTTACCAAATCCGAATTTCCTCAATTCAAGGCATATGGGATTGATGAGTCAAAAATTATAGTTATCCCAAATGGTATAAATGTAGATGATTTCCCATCTTTAGAACCTCAAGTATTTATTAACAAGTATGAACTTCCAAATTCTCCAATTATCCTTTTTATGGGTCGCCTGAATTTAATTAAGGGACCAGATATCCTATTGAACGCTTTTATTCAGGTACAGCAACGTTTAGATAATTACCATCTCGTTTTTGCTGGACCAGATGGAGGAATGTTGGCTATGTTACAAAGTAGGGCTCAGGAAGCGGGGGTTGCCGAGAAGGTTCATTTTGTCGGATACGTGAGTGGATGCGATAAATCAGCTGCATATCATGCTGCCAAATTATTGGTTGTGCCTTCTCGTCAAGAGGCCATGTCTATTGTTGCACTGGAGGCTATGGTATGTGGCATCCCAGTTTTATTAACTGATCAATGTGGATTTAATGAGATTAAGTCAATTAATCCTAATTTAGAAGTTGCTGCGGATGCCGAAAAAATTGCAGATAAGCTGGTTGAACTATTAGCAAATAAGAAATTGCTTGAAGAGATTGCGTTATCGCTTAAAGATTTTGCTATACGTAAGTACTCTTGGAACCATGTGATACTGCACTTCTTGAGTTTGTATAAGACGATATTAAAAGAAGAACAAAAGTAATGAGTTATATTTTTTCTGTTGCATTCATGGCAAATATGCTTTCCATGACCGCTATGCTGATTTTATTTAGTATGGCTGGGGAAAGTCATATGGCGGCTGACCTTGGCATTGTTCAAGCATCTGCTTCCGCGTTGTTCTATGCATTCTCTGCTAATGCAAGAAATATTGTCTTAGCTACATCAAATTCCACATTGGCAAAATCAATATTTAAAATTCGTGTTATTTTGTTTGTTCCTTTGGTTTTGACTGCGTTCTGGTTGAGCTCAATACTCGGAGGCGTTGAGCCTTTTTTTGCTGGGGTACTGATTCTTCGTCGAACGGTTGAATGGTTTGGAGAAGTCGACTTGAGTGAAAGAGAGCGCCTTGGCGACAAGAGTTTCGCTCTTACATATATTCTGATTCAGGCATTTTTGTTTGCTTTTGCTGCCTTGTGGTTATTGATGAAGATGTCATATCCATTGTTAGGCATGCTTTTTTGGGCTTTTCTACCACTATTGTTAAGTGCAAAATTTTCCTGGAATGCATTGGGAGACTTTGCAAATGCAATCTCTAGTGTTAATAAACGGATAGCCCCACATTTTGGGTCATCTCTTGCAGTTGGTATTTCGTTGTACGTGTTCCGACTTTTAATGATATTAATACTTGGCAAGAATGTGTCGGGCGATTTATTTGCCGCTTTCGCGATTGGTGGAGTATTAGGGGCAATCTTTGTAAGTGCATTTGGCCCAAGTATTGCGTTTAACGAAAAAATTAATGGTACTTTTAAGTTACCAAAGTTGCTCAAATTACTACTCTGGTGGTTTTCCGGTTTCGGCTTTTTTATTATTGGCTTGTCATTACTTGAGCCCAGTTTTTTTTCTTGGCTTGGCAAAGATATTTACTATTGGCAAGCAATTGGATTCTCAATGATCGGCGGGGTGGTCATGGTTCATGCCCAGTTACTACGAAACAGACTCCTGATTCACAATCAAGATCACGATCTTTTTGGGCCAGATTTGCTAATGAATATGCTTATTATAGCAGCCATTCCGTTAGCGTATTTTTCGCTTGGGATAGAAGCGGTGGCAGGGTTATCACTAGTAGGTGCATTATTGGCATTAGCTTTTTATAAAAGTAGCGAGTTAACAGAGATAGTCGGACAAAATGAGCGTAAGAAAGAGCTCAAATATTTACAGGTTTTTATTGCCATCTTATTATTAGTACCAGTTTTTATAAGGTTAGATAGTGGGGTATTTCTAGCTAAAGAAATACCGCTAACTGGTGGCAGTTCACTAATATCATTGCCTATCCCTCCCTCAATATTTTTGACTTATCTTGCTATATTGATGATTGGGTCATATCGCTCTGTTCACTTGTCTTTATCCGTGGTTTTTTTCTCATTTATCTTGATGTTTTTTTCTACATTGATTGTTTCTACAAATCAAGGCGATTTAGAGCAGGCGAAAATAATATTGATCATCCAATACATCCTACCAATGGCGGCGCTCGTCCTTGGCGAAATGTTTAAAACTGAGGGGTTGGATGCCGATGCACGAATTGAGCAAGTATTTCTCTTGGTACTAGCAATACTCGTTCCATTGCAACTTGCTGCAAGCTGGATACAAGGTGGCCTCCATCTTACAGGCTACTTATATATGTTTAGTATTTACCAACATGTGCAATATGTTCCTGTTATATTTGTAAGTGCTTATCTTTTAGCAGCTTTTAGCTTATGGCAAAACATCCGATACAGGAGAGTATTACTGTTTATGGCTCCGTTAATGGGAATCTATGTGGCTGCATCATTATCACTTATTGCCGTTGCTTTTTTAATTGCAGGAGTATTGTTTTTTGCAATTTCAAGATGGTACTTGGCTCTAGAAAAGCTGCCAGCGTACCTTTTTTTTGCCGTACTTGCGAGTTGCCTTGGTTATTTGAGCATTGAAATATCAAGCATGGTAACAATAAGTAAGCTTAGTTATATCCCTTTAGAAGTAGTAAGAACATGGCAGCATTATGTAGAAGCAATCGGCCATAGCATAAAAGCATTACTCCTTGGACATGCCGGTGTCATTGATAAATCAAAGTTTCCAAGTGCATATAACTATTATTTGGATATGGTTTATAATTTTGGATTAATTGCTATGGTTCCTGTGCTAGTAGTGTTTGGATATACTGTTCGAGCAGCTTATTCGGCTAAGAGACATTTCTTTACGAGTTCTGTGTTATTAGGGCATATATTTGTGCTACTTTTCTTGCTTGTGATAGATAACTCAACGCAAGTCAGTTTAAGACAACCATATTCAGCGGTTTTTACCTTTTTTCTCTGGGGGCTACTGATTGCCAGACTTAGTAAATTGAATTTATTTGAGTCTAAAAAAATCATCCTAAATTAAGGTGATGCTTTAGTCGTAACTGTTTCTTAAAATCCCCCCCCCCAAAAAAATAATAAAGTTTGAATAATGACACCTAATTTAAATGAAATGAAATGCAAACTAATCTCCTAGTTAAACTTGCTCGATATGGCTTGTTTGCATTAATACTTGGATTGACGGTAACAGCTCTATTTGAATATAAGGGCCATCTATATATTTATCTTTTATTTAGTGTGGTTTCAAATCTTTTGCTTTATTTTGGTTTTAGAAAGAAAGCTATTTTTTTTGATGCTTTTATAGGAGTCTTTTTTTGGTTAGGTTTTTGGTTGAAATTAACCTTGAGAATTTGTTTCACTGAAGGAGTATTTCATGAGGCTGTAGGTGGTTTCGATGGTTCTGCAGCAGCATTTGATCGTTCTTTGCTTGTGGCTTCTTGTGGATTATTTGGTTTGTTAGTAGCAAGTTTTATTCGTGAAAAATTATTCTTTACTTATCCTGAAAAATTAAATGAAACTACGCTGAGAGGATTGTTTGGCTTTTATAAAAGCTACAGAAAGGCATTGTTGTTAGCATTTTCGACATTGTTTGTTACTGTGGCGGTTACAAATGTTTATTTTGGTATTTATCAAAGAGGTGCCATCACTCAGACAATACTGCCTTTTGGGCTCAACGGTATTTATAAGTGGTTATTGCTATTTGGATTGGCTTCTTTTTCTGCAGTAATACTTAAATTCGAATTTGAGATTAACAAAAGAGCTATGTACTTGGTTGTTGTATTAAGTTTGCTTGAAAGTTTTTTCTCTAATGTATCCTTATTAAGTAGAGGAATGATTTTAAATTCTGGGGCATTGCTTTACGGAATACTTATAATCTTGAAATTAAATTTATTTAAATCAAGTGTTCGTTTTTTTACGCTCATATTTATGGTCTTTACACTGCTATTTGTAAGTTCAGTTTATATGGTTAATTCAATTCGTGGGGGTGGTGCTTTAGAAGGCTTAGATTTAGAAGGGGCTCAGAATATGGCAGCCCCACTTTTTATTGACCGCTGGGTTGGTATTGAAGGCGTTATGGCTGTCTCAAGCTATCCAAAATTAGGTTGGAATTTTTGGGACAAAGCATGGCAAGAAACCTACAATGAAAATGCAACTAGTTTTTATGATATGAACTTGATTGAATCACCGTATATTAATACAGACAAGACAAAGCATCATTACATTTCACTACCTGGAATTGTTGCATTTTTCTTTTACCCAGGTTCGTTTGCATTTTTATTCGGAAGTATGTTCATGTTAGGAACTATTGCAGCATTGATAGAAAAAATCGTGTTTAATCTGGGTGGACAAAATGTTATTTTATGTTCTTTGCTGGCGCAAGTTATTGGTTATAGGTTTGCCAGTTTTGGCTATGTTCCAACTCAAACTTACCTGCTAATTGGCACATTATTTCTTAACTTATTCATAATTTATTTTGCAGATAAACTTTTGCTATTTTGGAATAATAGGGTGCGGAACCCCTAGGTTTCATTGTGACAGCATGAAAATCCTTATCTTTAATCAATATTTTTGGCCTGAAAGCTTTCGTATCAATGACGTTGCATGCGCTCTAAAAGCACGTGGGCATGAAGTTGAGGTGATGACAGGCAAACCTAACTATCCAGAAGGAAAGTTTTTTGCTGGGTATGCTGCTTGGTGCATTAAGAAAGAATCTTGGAGAGATATTTCAATTTATAGGATTCCTATGTTGGCGAGAGGCAATAAAAGTGCCATTAAGCTTGTACTCAACTATTGTTCTTTTATTGTTTCTGGCCTTTTGTTTGCGCCGTGGATATTACGTAAAAATAAATATGACGTTATATTTGTCTATGCACCATCACCCATCTTTCAGGTAATTCCTGCGTCTTTCTTAGGTTGGCTAAAAGATGTGCCAGTAGTCCTTTGGGTGCAAGATTTATGGCCACAAAGTGCTACCGCTACAGGTTATGTAAAGTCTCCATTTTTATTAAAACTATTAGAAAATTTTGTGCGATTCACTTATACGCATACGGATTTATTGTTAGTTCAATCTGAAGCTTTTATTGATCCTGTATCAAAACTAGCGCCTAATATACCCATTGCATATTATCCAAATTCTGTTGAAAAGGAGTTTTATTCACCACAAGCTATTACAACCCCTCGCATTGAGTCACTTCAATCTGGCTTTACAGTTTTATTTGCTGGTAATGTAGGTACCGCGCAGGCCATGGAGACTATTGTTGCTGCAGCAGAAAAGGTACAAACATATTCTGAGATTAGTATAGTAATACTAGGAAGTGGTAGCAAATCAGATTGGGTTGCAGAGCAAATCGTTGAAAAAAAAATAACTAACTTGCATTTGGAAGGGCGGTTTCCAGTTGAAACAATGCCAACATTGATGAGGCTGGCTTCAGCTTTGATGGTTACTTTAACAGATCAGCCAATTTTTGAATTAACCGTTCCTAATAAAATTCAAGCTTACTTGGCTGTAGGTAAGCCAGTAATTGCCTGTTTGAACGGTGAAGGAGCAAGGATAGTTGCTGAAGCAAAGGCAGGCGTTGTAGTGCGAGCCGAGGATGGTGAAGGGCTAGCTAATGCTATTGTAAAGCTTTATAAAATGTCAGCGCCTGAGCGTGAACAAATGGGTGTGAATGGCCGAGCTTATTTTAAGCAGCATTTTGATGAAGAGATGTTAACTACTGAACTGATTCAACATTTTGAAAAGTTAACTTTAAGGTAAGGATGGAAATTGAAAGTTTTAGTATTGGGATCAAGTGGATTAATAGGCAGCACTACCTTACGTGTACTATCAGAGCGCTCTGATTGGCAAGTTTACGGTTCAATTCGTTCAGATAGCATTAGGCCTTTTTTACCTATGATTAGCGCAGATAAGCTGGTCAGTAATTTAGATGTGGATAATTTGTCTTCAATTATTCAGACCATCAGTGAAATAAGACCTGATGTGGTGATTAATTGTATTGGGGCAACAAAGCATAAAAAAGAGGGAAATAGCCCAATAAATGCCATCGCATTGAATGCTTTATTGCCACATAGGTTGGCACAAGTATGTACTTTAGCTGGATCACGATTTATACATATCAGTACAGATTGTGTATTTTCTGGTAAAGATGGTTTTTATTCAGAGTTAGCTTTTGCGGACGCTGATGACGTATATGGCAGAAGTAAAGCGCTTGGTGAGGTGACGTATGGTGGTGCATTGACATTAAGAACCTCAACAATTGGACATGAATTACAGTCAAATTTTGGGTTGTTAAATTGGTTTTTATCTCAAAAGGCATCTTGCAAAGGTTTTAATAAGGCAATATTTTCAGGCTTGCCTACTGTAGTGTTTGCTCAGGTCATTAGGGATATTGTGCTAGAAAATACACAACTGGCAGGTTTGTATCACGTGGCTGCACAACCGATTAACAAATATGATTTGCTTAAAATGATTGCTGACGTATACAAAAAAGAAATCGATATTGATGCTGATGACAGTTTGGTTATTAATCGTTCTTTAGACGCAAGCAAGTTTAATCTGGCTACAGGGTATAATCCGCCTACTTGGGAAAATTTGATTGAAACAATGTATCAATACCAATAAATTTAAAACAGTTGGGTTCAATATTATGTTTAATAATAAAGTATTAATGATTACTGGCGGTACAGGTTCATTTGGTAATACTGTGCTTAAGCGCTTTTTATCTACGGATGTACGTGAGATTCGCATTTTTAGTAGAGATGAGAAAAAGCAAGAAGAAATGCGGATTGCGTTAAATGACCCTAAGCTGAAGTTTTACATTGGTGATGTCCGTGATTACGACAGTGTTTATCATGCGATGAAGGGGGTTGATTATGTGTTTCATGCCGCAGCACTGAAGCAGGTTCCTTCTTGTGAGTTTTACCCATTGGAGGCTGTGCGCACTAATGTATTGGGTTCTGAGAATGTGATGGAAGCCGCAGTAGCAAGAGGTGTCTCAAGAGTCGTCATGTTGAGTACAGACAAAGCTGTGTACCCAATTAATGCGATGGGAATATCCAAGGCAATGATGGAAAAATTTATGGTTGCCAAAGCCCGTATGCAGAACGAAGGAGAGACGGTGCTATGCGCAACTCGTTACGGGAATGTGATGGCATCAAGAGGTTCTGTTATTCCACTGTTTGTATCACAACTCAAAGAGGGTAAGCCTCTGACTGTGACAGATCCGAATATGACTCGCTTTTTAATGTCGCTTGAAGATTCAGTAGATTTGGTTCTATATGCATTTGAGCATGGCCAGCAAGGTGATATTTTTGTACAAAAAGCACCAGCATCTACAGTGGCTGATTTAGCTCAGGCATTAAAGGAGTTGCTAAATAAGGATAATCCAGTTCGAGAAATAGGTACGCGTCACGGTGAAAAGTTGTATGAATCACTGATTTCACGTGAGGAAATGGTTAAAGCAGAAGATATGGGAGGTTATTACCGCATCCCCGCTGATAATCGTGATCTTAATTACGCTCAATTCTTTAGTGAGGGTGAAGAAAAAATCTCACATCAAGATGATTACACATCTCACAACACTGAGCGCTTGAATGTTGAGCAAGTAAAAACATTGTTATTAAAATTAGATTTTATCAAGGAAGAATTAAATGCTTAAAGTGATGACGATTGTAGGGACAAGGCCAGAGTTAATTAAGATGAGTCGCGTCATTGCTGAATTTGATCAACATACTAAGCATTTACTAGTGCATACAGGGCAAAATTACGATTATGAATTAAATCAATTATTTTTCGATGACTTAGGAATACGTAAGCCAGACTACTTCTTAGAGGCTGTTGGTGAAAACGCAGCTCAAACGATTGCTAGAGTCATCGAGAAATCTGATGAAGTGATGGATAAAGAAAAACCTGACGCTGTTATGCTTTATGGAGATACCAATTCCTGTTTAGCAGTTATTGCTGCAAAAAGACGCAAAATCCCTGTATTTCATATGGAGGCTGGTAATCGTTGTTTTGATGAGAGAGTTCCTGAAGAGTTAAATCGTAAAGTGCTTGATCATTTAAGCGACATTAATTTGGTACTTACTGAGCATGCGCGTAGATATTTGATCGCTGAGGGAGTGAGGCCAGAGACTATAATTAAAACTGGATCTCATATGAGAGAAGTCTTGGACTATTACATGCCAAAGATTGAGAAATCGGACGTATTAAAACGGATGAGTTTAGAATCAAATAAGTTTTTTATTGTTAGTGCCCATCGAGAGGAAAACATTGATAGTCCAGAGAATATGAAGCATATGGTGGAAACATTAAATGCGTTAGCTGAGACATACGATTATCCTGTGATTGTTTCTACGCATCCACGCACAAAAAAGAGGTTGGATACAATGGAGTTAGGTAATCTAAATAGCCATATTCAATTTCTTAAGCCTTTTGGTTTCTGTGATTATATAAAATTGCAGATGGAGGCCTTATGTGTTATTTCTGATAGTGGAACTATATCAGAGGAGGGGTCTTTACTTAATTTGCCTGCAATTACAATTCGTAATGCTCATGAACGTCCAGAAGGAATGGATGTTGGAACACTAATCATGAGTGGCTTAAAAAAAGACAGGGTGCTGGATGCTATACGCGTGATTATCTCACAACATGATAAATCTAAACGTGTGATGTTGCCTGTACAAGACTATGAAGCAGGTCCTGTCTCTAAACAGCTACTTCGTGTAGTGATGAGCTATGTGGATTACGTAAACCGTACTGTGTGGTCTAAAGCTGATTAAATGAGTTCAAATATTCTTGTAACAGGTGCAAGTGGTTTTGTCGGAAGAGCGTTATGTAAAGAACTATTGAAACATAATTACTCAATACGAGCAGCCATACGACAAGGCGTAGTTTTTAATGATGATTGCGATATCGTTACTATACCGACAATCGATGCAGAGACTGACTGGAGTCTTGCACTGTCTGGTGTGGATGCTGTCGTGCATCTTGCTGCTCGTGTGCATGTTATGAATGATCGTGCACTCAACTCACTTGCAGAGTTCCGTAAGGTAAATGTTGATGCTACCCTAAATTTGGCTAGGCAGGCTGTAAATGCGGGTGTGAAGAGATTCATATTTGTAAGTTCTGTTAAAGTGAATGGTGAATTGAGCATTTTAAATCAGCCATTTAGAGAAAGTGACTTCCCCCATCCTGAAGACCCATACGGATTATCAAAGCATGAAGCTGAGCAAGGGTTGTTTGATTTGGTCAGTAAAGCTGGATTGGAAGTTGTAATTATTCGTCCCCCATTAGTCTATGGTCCAGGCGTGAAAGCTAACTTTGCAAGCATGCTACGTGCAGTTAAAAATGGGTTGCCTTTACCACTTGGCTCTATACATAATAAACGTAGTTTTGTGTATGTCGGAAATCTGGTCAGTTTGATGCTTCTTTGCATAAAACATCCTGCAGCAGCAAATCAGGTCTTTTTAGTTTCAGATGGACAAGATTTATCAACGACGGAGCTACTTCATTTTTGCGCTAATGCTTTTAGTAGAAAAGCTCGGATAATACCTGTGCCGCAGAAGTTAATTATCGTGATTGCGTCAATATTAGGAAAGTCGGATGTGGCACAACGTTTGTGTGGGACACTGCAAGTTGATATTAGTAAAGCAAGGAGCTTGCTTGGCTGGCAGCCTGTTGTAACAGTTTTAGATGGCTTGAAAGTTACAACGAAAGATCTAATGTAATGAGTTTTATGCTAAAACGGTTATTTGATTTAATGCTAGCTTTAGTAGCATCTGTTTTTTTTGTGGTACCTTTCTGTGTGGTGGCCTTAATGGTACGTATTACTTCACCTGGTCCTATTTTGTATTGGTCGGATCGTGTAGGACGTAGAAATAAAACTTTTCGAATGCCA
>Ga0208630_100050_pt1 | contig 76451 bp, 66 predicted proteins | sample LakWasMet32_HOW6_2_FD_183874 | JGI IMG/M metagenome (GOLD analysis project Ga0208630, IMG submission 183874) | Freshwater sediment methanotrophic microbial communities from Lake Washington under simulated oxygen tension - Sediment Metagenome... | ecosystem: Environmental > Aquatic > Freshwater >... | reverse complement strand
GCGTTGCATTTTGACTTCTATTGCAGGCTCGTAACCAATCATGTCCTGTTGGGATTTGCGTTGTCGATGGCGTGTTATTATCCGCTAATTCACTTTCATTTAGGGAAGTTGTTTTTGACGAAATCCTTAGCAATAAATCAACAGGTATTTCTCGGTCAGCAGTCCTTTGCTTGTTGGGTTCGCCAGAAAACAATACATGTGAACTTTTTGTTAGGCGCTTATCCTACTGAGGTATCCTACGATGCCGCCGCACGTCGATGGCATGCAGCACGGCCACCGATACGGAAACCTACCTGTACGACGGCGCCCGCGGTGTTTTTCAAGATAGTTGTCGCAAAAATCATGCGGCTGTCTTCAAGTTTTCTCGCGTTGCCTTGTCGGGGTTGAGGGTAACGGCGCCGACTGGATCCCAGTTTCGGATGTCTCTTGACCAGCGCTCCGGGTGTTTGGCTTTGGCGGCCGCATAGACCTCGACCCGTTTGGCCAGGATGGCCTTGTCCTGGTCACGGTGGCGTTGTGCCGGCGTTACGAGGCGTATCTTGCTGTGCAGGTGTTCGGCAATAACCTAAAGTGGGGCCTGCTTGGGAAAAAATCTTAAATAAAGCTTATGTGTTTTTTATTTTACCGATACAATAGTCACAAAGGGAAAATATTTTTGCATTACCCTCGCCAATGGCCGCTTTTTGATCTAGCAACCTGAGTATCAGGTTGCCTGGACCGTGAATGACCCAAGCCGCCAATATCCGCCAGGGTCTATGAGTCGGGGGTAACGATTATGCGATTATTACTGCGGATCTTCACTCTTGTGATCGGCATCTCCTTAGCCACGCATGTTCCCGAAGCCGGCGCCGCCACAGCGTCCAAAATAATCAAACACAAGGCCCATTCCGGAAAGAAGCCGTCTGCCGGCGCGGTCGATGTGTGGGCGCGAATTCGTTCGGGAATGAAAATTCCAAGTCCTATCGCGGTAAATACACGGGGACCGACAAATGACGCGCGTTCCGGATTGACGGATGCCGTCATTCACTCCCGATCTTCGCCGGCTATGATGAAAATACGTAAAGACTCTGACGGCATACCGGGCTTTTCAAGACCTACCCCGAACAATCCTCCGCAAACAGCGACCGTACCTGTTCAACACTATACCGAATTAGGCCGCGCGAAATTCGGTCAGCCTCGCTATACCGAGCTTGGCAGGAAACTGTTGGGTGCGAAAACTGCCGCAACAACGGATAGCGGGTGTACGCCGCCTTCGGTTAAGACGCATCAAGGAAACGCGCTCGAAACGGATAACAAAATGGCCTTACTGAAACTGAAGGGACAAAGGGAAATCGGGGGGGCTCACCCCGATTTTCTCCGGAAGAAGGCTCTCGGGGAGTTAAGGGAATCAACAAGCGGGCTCGACAGCGATAAGGTGCTAACGTCCTTAGCGAAACTCCTTCGCAGGGGTAAGCCTGTAAAAACGGCAACGCCCTGCACCGAGTCGCAACTGGCCGCGGTCAAGGCGGATACTCAACAACAGCGCAAAGGCAACCTGCCCGAAAAAGGGGATAGTCCGGCAGGACCTCAAAGTCAACAAACTGCGATTAATCAACGCATCGATAAATTCATCGCGGCTTATACCCGGAATCCTGATTTTCTTTATCGCGTGGCCGAACGCGCGCATCCCTACCTTTACCATATCGTCGAAGAGCTCAGTCAATATCGGTTGCCGCTGGAGCTGGCATTGCTGCCTATTGTTGAAAGCGCTTATCAGCCCACGGCGGAGTCACCTAAAAGCGCGAAAGGGCTGTGGCAATTCATTCCCAGCACCGGCATGGATTACAATCTGGTGCAAAGACCGGATTATGACGAACGGCTGGATATTCCAAAATCCACCCAGGCGGCCATCCGTTTCCTAAGCGGTTTATATCACCATTTTAACGGGGATTGGTTGCTTGCCTTGGCGGCTTATAATTCGGGACAAGCCACGGTAGATAATGCGATCAGCCGTAATCAGGCCGAAGGTTTACCGGCCGATTTCTGGTCGTTACAGTTACCCGAAGAAACGCAGGATTATGTCCCGCGCTTGCTGGCGCTGTCCAAAATCTTCGCCCGCCCAGCCGGCTATGGAATCGAACTGCCTGCCATTAAAAACGAGCCGTATTTTGTCAAGGTCAGCATTGACCATGAATTCGACGTGAACTATCTGGCAGACAAAGAAATCGCCACGATCGCCAAGCTGGCCGATTTACGGCATGATCAATTCGCGAGGCTTAATCCCAGTTATCTAGGCTCCACCTTATTGCGTAAGCGTTCCTATGATTTTCTGATGCCGCAGGGTAATGCGAACCAACTTCGCCAGCGTTTAGCGAGCATAGCCCAATTCATGTCGGAACCCGCTTCGCCGCTGAAAACCGTTGTCCTGAAAGAAAAACCGGAAGCTTACAGGGATTTATATGATCCTGCACTGTCTTGGGTCAGCGAGTGGGTGTTCAGAAAACCCTCTGCTGTGCCGAAATTTGCAACGCCCTTTTTATCGCTTAGCGTGGAGGGTGAACAAAGCCCATTGTCGCCTATGGGGCAGTCTTTGGCTTAACCTTTAGATTGAATCTATCCTCAATTCTTTGGAGGCCCTGTCAGATAATCCGGTCCCTAGCGAATTTGTGTTTTGGCGTTTTAAAAACGCCAGCCTTATCAACTCAATGTTGTCATTTAGGCTTGACGGGTAGGGCGGCATCCGTGTGGCTATTTGTCTTTGCTAATTGTCCTTCCAGGGTATGCACCCGTTCCATGGCCTCGTCCCATAAATGCAGTACCGCATCAAGGACCAGTTTCGATACTTCCGGGGAGCATCCGCCCTGTTTGACCATTGCAAACGCTTCGGCGGGTGTTTTGCCGTGCCTTATCAATACAATTTGCTTAGGAATCATCAAATCGACCCGAAGCGTGTGGTAAACCAGCCAGGACGTGGCAAAACGCGCCACTCGGTCAAACTGTTCCGACAGGTCTTCGGCATCGGTGACACGACTGCGCATTTGCGTAATGTCGTAAATGAACGATTTATGCTCCATGTGTTGCAGCCGCATATATTGTTCGTCCAGCTTGTAATGCGTCATGAGCACTTCTTCATCGACGAAATGCTCTTGCGTATAATCAAATAAAGCATCAAGAATTTGATCGAGGCGTTGTTCGGTGCGTTCCGCGGGCGCGACATTGGTCAACGCGCTGACCATTTCGAATAAGGTTTTGTGCTGGGTATCAATGAGTTCAAGTTTGGTTTCGAAAACGGTGGACCATGTCAACATCTCGGCTCCTAGGTGATTTTTGCGTTATTGATTTGGAAATCCGGCATCGGATTGATTTACATCCTTGTTCGCTCTGCAAACCGATCATTGTATACCCCTTCACCTGCCAAAGGCGAGAAGCGGAAGGGCATTTGCCGGAGCCGGCGTCGGCCGAGTTCTTGCGCTGGCTGCACAGTGAGTTTTACCGTGAAGTGCCGGAATCTACGCTTTGGATTGACAATGGAGATCGTGGCTTTCGAATAGAGCTGGGAGAGTTTCGTTCCCAGCCTGAACACGATGTCTCGGTAGGAGGAAGGCATATTCCACCTCGCTGCGAGCGTGTTGATGAGTTTATGCGCTACTGCGAGCAACGCTATCGATTGGCATTGATGGGTAAGGGGCAGATTATCGAGATGGCCGCTTCGCACCATCGATTGGCCTATATTCGCCCATTTCCTGACGACAATGGGCGTGTCAGTCGATTTAGCTATTCGTCAGATTTGGAAGAATGTCTAGACCGCTTTCTTTCTTTCATTAATAGAACAACACCAGTTAACAGAGCAATCGCACTCGCCCCTCCTGTTATTGAAATTTCCGGTACTCTATGGGACACCCCACCGCAACTATTTCCTTGGCAGTTATTTCCTTTACCATTATTGGTTACATACAACCAAGTAGATGTCGCCATCAGCAGTGCCGATACCAAGAACAATGATAATATCAGTTTTGTATACATTAGATTATCTCAGGTTTTTTCGGGTTCTAAAAAATACTACACGCCTAATAAAAATATGATGCGTCTATTTTTAAATGGCGCCAACTAAATACACTCTTCTGATAGAAAAAAACATCCAGAATAGGGATTAACTCAGTTCCTTTCTGATCTTAGCATAATTTTATTACGTTAGATCTTGGTAAAGCTACTTATTGATTTTTAGTCGTTTTTATGCGGTCTTAATTACAGAGAAAATAGCCTTAGGCTCATGCCATCGGCTTGATTGTTCTGCATCTTGGGAATCCGGAGCATCCCATAAATGTCTTGCCTGGGGTATCGCCGTTTCGTGTGGTTCGCAGTACCATCGCTTTGCCGCATTTCGGGCAGGTTTGATTATTTTTCCATTTTTTACCGTCGACAATCGATTTAACATATCTGACATGACGGATATGCGTTTTGAGCGAAGGCTTTAACCGGGCAGATTGAATCCTTTCGCAGATCGATCGAATTTCGCTATCGCTCAAAACAACTTGTTTTTTGTTTTTGATAAAACGGATATAACCGCGGCCAGAAACCACATTGTCCGGCATGGATGTTTTGAAGGTGCTGTCGCCGACAAAAACCACCAGCGAAAAAATCTTGCTCGGATCAAGTCCCAGCGCCGATTGCAGTATTTGCATATGCGTGTGATTCTGACGCAGCGGGTTATGAAATTTGCTGGTATGTCGGTAAATCGTTTGCGTCCAGGTTTTCTGATTCGGATCGCCGAATATCCAGCCTTTCATGTTCTTGGTTTCGATCACGAAGATGCCGTACTTGGATACGATCACATGATCAATCTGAGTCGTGCCGTTCGTTGTCGGCAGGGTGACGTTTTTGAACAAGTGGTACACATTTTTATCAAGAAACCGTCGGGCAGCCCAATTGACCTGGAATTCACCGAATACACCTTTCACAAAACGTGTTTTCAAGAAGGCAATTAAAAGTAGAAGCGGTATTGCCCACCCAAAAATACTGGTGAATTGGACGAACACTGGGGTAATGATGGATGTTGCAAGCATAATGTGCGCTTTAAATTGATTTTGGAATGAAGTGTTATGTCAAGGTGGAATAGCTCAGCGTATTCCGGCGAATGTCTTGTATCGTCGGTTATGCGGCTTAATACGGCTTGCCCAAATAGAGAATATGGTTGCCGTTAGTCAACAATTAAACAAAGTTCACGGATGATGTCAGCGGAGGAGATAACTGTTGCGGGTTTGAGCGGGTTGGGCCGCAGTTCGGCCGTCTTTCGAGGCTGAGCCGACAAAGCTTGTTCCAAGAGCACCAAGGCCTGGCGGGTCAGGGCGAGATAGTGGCGCTTCGCTTCCTCTTTGCGCCTGCGGTGCAATTCGGGCGGGAAGTCTTTAATCGGTAAGCCGGGCATTAGAATTTCACAAACTATTAAAACGGTAGCAAATGTTAGTGCTTTAGCACAAAGACGGCAAATTTTAAAAAAGTCGTGTTATAAATACTGGCGAAGAGTTACAGGTTGCAATGAGCGAAGCGCTTTTACTTGCGCTTGAGCGTAAGCAGCAATCTGATCAATGGATGCGCCAACATTTACTTGATTCGGTTGCCAAAGTAAAAGCCGAGCTGGAAATCGCGAGCAGGAGACCGGAGCCCAAACACAGAAATCCCGCCTTGTTTTGTCCTGGAGTATTTATGAATCCTGACCACTTTTTACACTCTCCCTTCGGGGTCAGAATGCCACGGATTATTTACGGCACGGCGTGGAAGCAGGAAAAATCTGCCGCGTTGGTGGAAACGGCTATCCGAGCGGGTTTTCGCGGTATCGATACCGCCTGTCAGCCCAAACATTATCACGAAGTCGGTGTCGGCGACGGGATCGCCGCGTGCAGTCAAGCCGGAATCGTGGCGCGTGAAGACTTGTATCTTCAAACCAAGTTCACGCCGCTCGGCGGTCACGATCCGCAAAAAATTCCCTATGACCCGAATGCCAGCCTGAGTGATCAGGTAGCGCAATCGATTCGATGCTCGTTAAAAAATTTGCAAACATCTTATCTGGATTGCCTCGTATTGCATTCGCCCTTGGCAAACCGGCAACAATTGTTGGAAGTCTGGCAGGCGATGGAACGGGCTTGTGATGACGGAGTTGCCAAACAACTGGGTATCAGCAATTGCTACGATCTTGCAACGCTCACGTTTTTATTCGATGCCGCCGCCGTCAAACCTGCGGTGTTGCAAAACCGCTTCTATGCCGATACCCATTATGATCGAAGCTTGCGCGATTTTTGCCGGCAGCACGGCATCATCTATCAAAGCTTCTGGACGCTGACCGCCAATCCCGGTGTGTTGGCGGATAAGATTGTGAAATCTCTGACCGTCAAATACGGCCGCAGCAGCGCGCAAGTGTTTTTCCGTTTTTTGACCCAAATCGGCGTCATCCCTTTGACCGGCACCACTTCCGAGCAACATATACGGGAAGACCTGGCGATTTTCGAATTTGAACTGACGGACGAGGAGTGTCGGTCGATCGAGGGCTTACTACAATAACGACTGCGTCCGGTTAGGATGATTTATCGCTCAGGCTTTTCATCACAAAATCGGCGATGGAAGCAGGTGTGCATAAAAAACCGGGTAAAATGGGGGCGTGTGATCGTTGGATCTAGAGGGCTAGAAGTCTATTTCCACACGGTGGACGGCTCGGTCACCCATCAGGAGATCATGGCGTCGATGAACGGTTTCGTGCGCTCACGCAGTCCTGAGAAATTGACCATCGTGGTTATGGACAATGCCTCGGTACATCGTAAGGCTGTGGAGGAAGCCGGTTGGGATTTGCATAGGTACTTATCGAAGTCTGTAAACGTCGAAGGCAAGATTGCAGAGTGATCTTACTGCCGGTTTTAATGGCGAAGAGATTGGGCATGTCCAGTCACGCCGAACGTGAAGAATACGATGACTCCCTGGGCAAAAATGCAGGCTTGGGCTATCTGTAGGCCATGAGGAATGGGGGTTATGCTTAGGAGCAATGCCAGTACAACCAACGACGGAACCAAGCCAAAAACAATAATCATCGCGATTACAAAGACAGGTTGCTCCGCTCCAGATGGTTTTGAATGTGCGAAACCAGAAACAACTTTAATAATGGTTTGCCCAAATAGTACGGCCGCACCAAATGATAATTCTGGAGTTTCAATCAGTGCGAATAGCGATCTGCCAACACTTACGTCAACAATTGAAATCACGACCAAGGGAAGTACGATAAACAGCAAATCGCCAAAAATTGCATACGTAGCGGCTTTTCGATTAATCCTATGGTCTTGAGCAGGGTTGAGAACTAAAGGTGGGTCTTTATTCATTTTCTACCTTCTTTTATGGCGATGAGCGAGCTGACGGTTTGTTTCGAGCTGAATGAGACCGGGTAAAGTGGCGGTTATGTCGAATGAGGGGCGGATATAGGCTTTGGCCTATATTTGAGGGGTTATGCGCCGGCTTTAGGGATGCCTAAGTATTGTTGGCGGAAAAAGCATGGGCAAGAGATTGTAAAAACGATAGTTTTCACAATCTCTACTATACGCTGTTGCCGGTGAGGCGTCAGATTTTTTGCAATAACTGGTAAGCTGATAAGGCTATAAAAATTTTCCGCCATCATTCCCAAACGCCAGGCGCGTCGGGATGGGCAAGTTTCAGCGTATGATTTAATGGCAAACTACAAGCAATGGAAAATTGGAACCATTGCTTTAAAGTCGAAGCTGTTCATGGTGAAGGTCTTATCTTGCACCCTATTTTTTGCTGGATTGGTCGGCGGATCCCTTCTTCTTGATAGATTTGGTCTCAATCTTGACCTGGCTGGTGCCGTCCTCTTTCATGCCAAGCTTTTTAGCGGCTGCGCGGGAGAGATCGATGACGCGTTCCTCGGCATAGGGCCCACGGTCATTGATTCTGACAACGACCTTCTTGTCATTCTCGAGGTTGGTCACTGTGGCCTTGGTCCCCATCGGCAAACTCGGATGGGCGGCCGTCATCTCTTTTTGGTCAAAGGTCTCGCCATTGGCGGTCTCCTGACCTTGAAATCCCGGTCCATACCAAGACGCCTCGCCCACTTCCTTATGAACAGATTTAGCCGTGGCATGCCCTTTCTCTTGCTGCGATAGTTTGTCTTTCCCTTCCGAGTGTTCAGAGGTACAGCCGGCAATAGCCAAGGTGCCGATCAGGGTTATTCGCGAGACACCTGAAAGCCATTTACGGAGGGTCATGAGACTTCTGTGCGCTATTCTGGCTTTACAGGACAAGCGCTGTGAACCGGAAGTCAAGCGGTGTTTATCGCCGTCGGTCGATACATCGATGGGTTGTACTCGTTGATATAGCATGTTATCACCTGCTGGTGTAAAGGTAAGGGGCTTATATTCTCAGACACAGTTAATCGGCATTTGGTGCCGCTTATCACCAACAACGGCTTTATGTACGTTACCCTACCGACGGCGCCCAATATTGCGGCTAAGATATTTTTCTAGCTTAATGTCCTGATTGCGGCATAAACCGCCGGAGGTTTTTATGAAACATATCACGTTATACGCCAAACTGAGTCTGCTAATCCTATCGACTATGTTGGTTCTGTCGGGTTGTAGCCAATCCCTGATCAAGGATGACACGCGCGATGCCACTGAAGGCACCACGCATTGCTCCGGTTCCGAGTGGGTGGATGACTCTTCCCTGGCTGTGCTGCCAATCCCCGTGGTGGCGTTGTTTATGCCGCACGCCGACCTGAATGAGATCAAAAGCGATGATTACCTCAAGCGGTGCGGGGAAAGCAATCAGTTGATCAACCGAGATGTGAGCATCGGGCGCGCGATGTGTTTCCCAACCGCGCTGACCCGGATCGTGACGCTGGGCGTCTGGCAATGGTGCCCGGCGCGCGTTTCCTGGGAAGCTGATGTGCAGCCCTAAGCATCAGTTCACAGTCGGCCTAGCCATCGGAGTTTACCGTCCAATAAGGATTTAGCCAAAAATGACTTCCCGAAACTAGTCGGCTATGTGGATAGTGGGAGCGGTTTGCAACCGCGACCACAGGTTACGTTCTCGCGGTAGTGCGGTCATGTCGCGCTTAAAATGCGCTCCCACCGTCCATACCCCGACATGCAGCGATGGCTAAGTCGAGCGGCTTTATGTGCGTTTCCTACTGTCTGGCCTAGGCTTGCTCGCCGCCGACAGCAAAGTTTTAACAATCGCCTCTGTGCGCCGACCGACAACCCTAACAAAAGTGAAAGCAGAGGAAAATCAACTATGCTAACAGATGCCTCTACACTCTCTGGCCTGGATACTGCTTTCACGGCCAAGGTCAACGCCTATGAAGTCATGGATTACTTAGGATTCCCTGCCGGCAATGAACAGCGGCGGATCGCCCGGGCATCAATCGACCGCTTACTGGTCGTCAAGGATGATATCGTTTACTGCCAGACCTGCGTGTCCCCCATCTGGGATACCGGCCTGGCTGCCGTGGCCTTACAGGAAGTCGACCGCCACGGACACCATCCTCACTTCCTGCAAGCTCTTCAATCCGCTTTGCGCTGGCTGGCCACCAAGCAGTTGCGGAACGAACCGGGCGATTGGCAGATCCAGCGCCCCAATATGCCGGGCGGAGGCTGGGCTTTTGTCAGCGGCCGCTGCCTCATGTTCCTTGGCAAGCTTGTTGACCGGCACCCGGAATACCGGACCGTCATCGACCGCTGCATCGATTACTTGCGCAACGAGCGCCTAGTCGCCGCATAAAGAGCCGTGGCATATGGAACCCTCTATGAAAGAACATGCACCCATTACCGGCCTGAGTAGTGCAGCGGCGGCAAAACGTCTGAAACTGGACGGATACAATGAGTTGCCTAGGTCAGACAATCGGGGATTTTGGCGCATCTTGTTCGAAGTGCTGCGCCAACCCATGTTTGCGCTGCTAATAGGCGGAGGTATCGTCTATTTTTTAATGGGCGACAGAATAGAAGCCATACTCTTGCTTATCTTCGCATCCCTCTCGGTAATGATCACCCTTGTTCAGGAGACCCGCAGTGAAAAAGTATTGGAAGCACTGCGAAATCTAGCAAGTCCCCGGGCGCTGGTCATTCGGGACGGCAAGAGAATTCTCATTGCCGGCCGGGAGGTGGTGCGAGACGACCTGATCGTCATTTCCGAGGGCGACCGGATTGCGGCAGATGCCACTCTGGTCGAGTCGCATGACCTGTTGCTCGATGAATCGCTGCTGACCGGCGAATCCATGCCGGTGCGCAAATCGGCTCAGGATGGCTCAGCAAAGACTCAAGATCAGCGCGCCGTGCCGAAGCCGGGCGGTGAAGACTTGCCGTATATTTTTGCCGGAACGCTGGTTGTGCGGGGTACCGGACAGGCTCTGGTGCACGCGACCGGCGTGCGCAGTGAAATGGGCAAAATCGGACGCGCCCTTGGCGCCATCGAAACGGAACAACCGCGTTTACAACGCCAGATACATTCGTTTGTGAGGACCTTCGCCCTTATCGGCGCTCTCGTAGGGTTGCTAACGGTATTATTGTTTGGGCTGCTGCGCGGCTCCTGGCTTGAGGCCATACTGGGCGGCATCGCGATCGGCATGTCAATGCTGCCAGAAGAGTTCCCTCTCGTCATGACCGTATTCATGGCGATGGGAGCGTGGCGTATTTCCCAGGTCCGCGTACTTACCCGCCGCGCGTCAGCGATAGAGACGCTGGGAGCCACCACGGTATTATGCACCGACAAGACCGGCACGCTCACCGAAAATCGTATGACGGTCGTTTCCCTATGCAGCGAGGAGACACGATGGGATCAAGATGAAAAAAATAAGCTATCGGATAAGCCGCGAGAAATCCTGGAAGCGGCCCTATTCGCTTGTCCGCGCGAACCCACCGATCCGATGGACATGGCTGTGCACGCGCTCTGGGAGGCGCAAGGGGGTTCTAGCAAGGCCAGCTTCGCCGAGCGCACCCTAATTCGTGCTTATGGTCTCCGGCCGGATTTGTTCGCGGTTGCGAACATACTGTCCAGCGGTGGCGATGCAAACGGCACGGTCTATGCCAAGGGCGCTCTCGAAGCCATAGCGGAACTGTGTCAACTGCCCCCTGAGCGCCTGGTTAAAATTCGCGCACAGGTTGATGTATTGGCGCATGATGGAGTTCGCGTGCTGGGGGTCGCCAAGGCGACCGTCCTAAATGCCGCGCAGCAACACGACCTGCCGGAAACGCCTCGCGGTTTTGAGTTTGAATATGTGGGACTGATTGGATTTGCCGACCCCATACGTGCCAATGTGCCGGCCGCCGTCGCCGAATGCCGTTCTGCAGGCATCCGGGTCGTGATGATTACCGGAGACTATCCGGCCACGGCCCGCGCCATTGGCCTAAAGGCCGGGCTCGACTCGACGGAGGTGATGGCCGGTGAAGAAATTGACGCCATGTCGGAAGATAGTCTTGCCCTGCGCATAAAATCAACATCGATATTCGCACGTATCCAGCCCAATCAAAAACTTCGCATTGTCCAGAGTCTGAAAGCAAATGGTGAGATCGTTGCCATGACCGGCGATGGGGTAAACGATGCGCCGGCAATCAAGGCCGCCCACATCGGTATTGCCATGGGCGGGCGCGGCACTGACGTCGCGCGCGAAGCCTCCGCAATTGTTCTGCTCGACGATGATTTCGGCTCAATCGTGACAACGATCCGCTTGGGGCGGCGTATCTACGATAATCTCCGCAAGGCGATTGAGTACATCATCGCTGTGCATATCCCGATAGCCGGTCTTGCGCTCCTGCCGCTTTTGCTGGGGCTGCCGCTGATGCTCACGCCGATTCATATCGCCTTTCTCGAAATGGTGATTGACCCGGCGTGTTCGGTGGTGTTTGAAGCCGAAAAGGAGGAGGACGACGTGATGCAGCGTCCGCCGCGTGATCCCGCGAGTCCGTTGTTGCTGCCGAAGCGAATTTTATGGGCGATCCTGCAAGGTCTGATTGTTCTCGCCATCCTGGCTGGTGTTTTGATCAGCGCGTCGCGCATGGGAATGCCAGAGGCGGATTTGCGCGCGCTGGTCTTCACCTCTCTGGTGCTGATGAACATCGGGTTGATTTTGATCAATCGCTCGTTCAAAGCTTCTCTGTTTCGGGCGTTTCTGCGGCCCAACCGCTCGCTCTGGATTCTCCTAGGCAGTGTCATTGTGCTCCTGGCGACGGCTGTATTCTGGCGCCCGGCGCAATTGCTTTTCCATTTTGGCCGATTGCATTGGGACGATCTGGCGGTAAGCGCAGTCGCCGGCTTCTTAAGCTTGCTGCTATTGGTAGCGATCAAGTCACTATGGTTTCGCGTTGGCGGCAGGGATAACAAGGCAAAATTGCCGCGGCGGACTTGATTGCGGCGATGCGCCTGGACTTGATAAATTTCGTGTCCTTCAACCGATTCGATAGGCTCGCGGTAGGCAAGAATAGAATCAATGACAATGAAAACATAATGTTAGCCAAATAGTATATAGATGCTTTCGCATCATTACATAAGATAAATGCTGGACTAAACATGTAATCATTCAGACCAGGAAGCATCAAGATGACTAAGACAATAACGTCGGTATGGCCGGGGCGACCCTATCCGCGTGGTGCCCATTGGGACGGCGAAGGAGTGAATTTTGCCATTTATTCCGAGCATGCCGAAAAGGTCGAATTGTGCTTGTTCGATGTCAAGGGCAAGAACGAAGTCCAGCGCGTCGAACTCAAAGAACGTAGCGATTTAGTCTGGCACTGCTATCTGCCCGAGGCCCGCCCCGGCCTACTCTATGGTTTCCGGGTGCATGGGCCTTACCGTCCGGAAGAGGGGCATCGATTCAATCCGAACAAGCTGCTGATAGAACCCTATGCAAAAGATATCGTGGGGACGCCGCTCTGGAGCGATGCCCATTTCGGCTATCGCATAGGCGCCAAGGACGACGATCTTTCTTTTAGTCGTCGCGACAATGCCAATGTGATGCCGAAATGCCGGGTGATCGATCAGGCTTTCGCCTGGGGGAATGATCATCCACCCGACATTCAATGGTGCGATATGGTGATTTATGAGCTGCACGTCAAAGGCTTTACCATGCAACATCCTGATATTCTGCCCAAGTTGCGCGGCACCTATGCCGGATTGGCGATGGACCCCGTCATCGAGCATCTCCAACGGCTAGGCGTGACGACCGTCGAACTGATGCCGGTGCATGCTTTTCTTGATGATCGCCACCTGGTCGAACGCGGCATGCGCAATTACTGGGGATACAACTCCATAGGCTTTCTGGCGCCCGATTCCCGTTATTCGGCCAGCGGCCAGGTCAGTGAATTTAAAACCATGGTAAAGACACTGCATAAAGCCGGTATTGAAGTGATTCTGGATGTGGTGTACAACCATACCGCCGAAGGCAATCAATTGGGGCCGACGCTGTCCTTCCGGGGTATCGACAATGCGTCCTACTATCGCCTGGCGGGTGATAATCCACGCTTTTACATGGACTACACCGGCTGCGGCAATACCCTGGACATGCAACAATCCTGCGTGCTGCAATTGATGATGGACAGCCTGCGTTATTGGGTGCTGGAAATGCATGTAGACGGCTTCCGTTTTGATCTGGCGTCCTCGCTGGCACGGGAGTTACACGAAGTGAACCAGCTTGGCACCTTCTTCAATACCATCCGTCAGGATCCCGTGCTGAGCACCATCAAGCTGATTGCCGAACCCTGGGATCTGGGCGAAGGCGGCTATCAAGTCGGAAATTTCCCGCTGGGCTGGTCGGAATGGAACGATAAGTATCGCGATTGTATTCGTGCCTACTGGAAAGGCGATGAAGGTTTGATCGGGGAATTGGCTCAGCGCTTGACCGGATCCAGCGACCTGTACGAACGCAGTGGGCGGACTCATGCCAGCATCAATTTCCTCAGTGCGCACGACGGGTTTACCTTGCATGACCTGGTGACCTACGATAATAAACACAACGAGGCCAATCAAGAAGACAATTCCAGTGGTAACGACAATAACCATTCCTGGAATTGCGGCGTCGAGGGGGAAACCGACGATCCGGAGATTAATGCCTTGCGTGCCCGGCAAAAGCGCAATCTTCTTGCGACTCTGCTGTTTTCACAGGGGGTTCCGATGCTGCAGGCAGGCGACGAGATCGGGCGTACGCAGCAGGGTAATAACAATGCCTATTGTCAGGATAACGCGATCAGCTGGCTCTCCTGGGAACTGAAGAAACAGGATCAGGATTTGCTTGCATTCACTCGGCGTATTATCGGCTTGCGTAACCAACATCCCTTGTTTCGGCGACGTTATTTTTTCCAGGGAAGCCCCAATTACGGCGGCGAGATAAAAGATATCGTCTGGCTCAATTCCGATGGATCCGAAACGAGAGATGACGACTGGAATCAGGCATCTTCACATTGTCTGGGCCTTTATTTTGCCGGCGGTAAACTGGTCGAAACCGACGGGCGCGGACGGCGTCTAAAGGACAATAATCTCTTGTTGCTTCTGAATGCTTATCATGAGGAGATCGCATTTATGTTGCCGCAATTCGAGGATCATGAGCATTGGGAAGTGCTGCTCGACACGCAGGATTCTATCGGTACGCCGGATGTTACACGTTATCAGGCGGAGCAAGCTTATCCCTTGGGCGGACGCTCGCTGGTGCTGCTGAAACAGGCGTAGACAACATGAAACGTGTACATGAAATGCCATTTGGGTTGAGGAAGTGCGGGCATGAAAAATAAATCTCCACAAACCGGCACTCCGCAGAATCCTGCGCCACGCATTCCATTATCCACCTATCGTCTGCAATTTAATTGCGATTTTACTTTTAATCAGGCCCGCGAAATTGTTCCCTATCTGAGCGCGCTGGGCATCTCCCACCTGTATGCCTCGCCCTATCTCAAGGCGCGGCCAGGCAGCCGGCACGGTTATGACATCATCGATCATAATGCCTTGAATCCCGAGATAGGCACGGACGACGAATTTGAGCGGCTTTGCGAAACGCTCGCCCGGCACGGCATGGGGCAGGTGCTGGATGTGGTGCCTAATCATATGGGGGTGCAGGCCGGAGACAATGCTTGGTGGCTGGACGTGCTGGAAAACGGTCAGACCGCCGCGCATGCCGGGTTTTTCGATATTGATTGGGCGCCGATAAAGCCTAAGCTGCACGGCAAGGTGCTATTGCCGGTGTTGGGTAATCATTATGGCGCAGTGCTGGAAAGCGCCGAGTTGCAACTGCGCTTTGATGCGGAGCACGGTGCTTTCGGTATTTATTACTATGAGCATCACTTTCCTGTGGACCCGGCGCAATACCCGAGTATCCTGGCGTTTCGAATGGAGGCCTTGAGCACTCGCTTAAGGGAGGGGAGCCAGTTATTGATGGACTATCAGAGTCTGGTCACCGCCTTCCACAATCTTCCGTCCCGTGATGAGGGATCGCCTGAGCGTCAGCTTGAACGCAGGCGCGACAAGGAAGTGCATAAGCGGCATCTTGCAGGTCTCGTTGCCCAATCCTCCGCCATTGCCCGGTTTCTGGAAGATAATATGCGTATCTTGAACGGCAAGGCCGGGGAGTCATCCAGTTTCGACCTGCTCCACGACTTGATTGAGAAGCAGGCTTACCGGCTGGCGTTCTGGCGGGTGGCCTCGGACGAGATTAATTACCGGCGGTTTTTCGATATCAACGATCTTGCCGGGCTGTGCATCGAAAACGACGAGGTCTTCGATGCGACCCATCAGTTATTGCTGCGGCTGGTTAAGGAAGGCAAACTGGATGGCCTGCGTATTGATCATCCTGATGGTTTGTACGATCCGGAAGCGTATTTTTGCAGGCTGGTCGAACACTGCAACCGCGCCGGGCGTGCGCCTTATCTGGTGGTCGAAAAAATTCTGGCGGCAGACGAGAATTTGCGCAGCAGCTGGCCGGTGCAGGGGACTACGGGTTACGAATTCACTAATCTGCTCAACGGGCTGTTTGTGGCTACCAGCGCCGCCAAAAGTATGGAGCGCGCGTATAAAAGCTTCATCGGAGAGCATGTCAATTTCGATGATCTACTCTACCATTCGAAGCAGCTGATCATGAAATCCGCGCTGTCGGGCGAATTGAATGTGTTGGCCAACCTGCTCTCGAAAATCGCCGAAGCCGACCGCCAGACCTGCGATTATACGCTGAACGGATTGCGTACGGCATTGGCTGAAATCGTTGCCTGCTTCCCGGTTTATCGTGGATACATCAGCGCCCGTGAAGTGGCGCCGGAAGATCGCCGCAACATCGAACAGGCAACCGCTGCGGCTAAACGCAGAAGCACGACAGCCGATCCCAGCATTTTCGATTTTTTGCGCGACGTGCTCACGCTGACCGCGGCAGATGGAAAATCGCTCGCGTACGCCGAGCAGGTATTGGTATTTTCGATGAAATTCCAGCAATTCACCAGCCCGGTGATGGCAAAAGGCCTGGAGGACACCAGCGCCTATATCTATCACCGCTTGCTGTCGCTGAATGAAGTGGGCGGCGATCCGCGTCGATTCGGCGTGACCCGTAGCGCCTTTCATCGGGCCAATCAGGTGCGTGCAGAGCGTCGTCCACATTCCATGCTAGCCACTTCCACGCACGACACCAAACGCAGCGAGGATATGCGCGCCCGCCTGAATGTGCTGTCAGAAATTCCGGCGGCCTGGCGATTGGCGCTTCGACACTGGAGCCGGGCCAACCGAAGTCTTAAACGCAGTGTGGACGGCATGCGGGTGCCGACACTCAACGATGAATATTTCATCTATCAGACCTTGCTGGGCATCTGGCCGCCTGGCGACCCGGACGGCAATGAAATAGCGCGTTTGGGCGTCCGGTTGCAGGACTATCTGGTCAAGGCGGTGCGCGAAGCCAAGGTGTATACCAGCTGGATAAACCCCAATGCAGCCTATGAAGACGCGGTCGTGGCATTCGCGATTGCCCTGATCAATGCACCGGCGGAGAGTGCCTTCATGGCCGATTTTCGGCCTTTTCAGCGGCGGATCGGCTGGCTCGGGATGTTCAACAGCCTGTCGCAGACATTGATCAAGTTCACGGCGCCGGGTGTGCCGGATATTTATCAAGGCTGCGAATGTTGGGATTTCAGCCTGGTGGATCCCGACAACCGGCGCCCGGTTGATTTCGGCAGCCGGAAGATAATGCTGGCTGCCTTGCAGAATCTTGCCGCACAGACATCGCGGCAACGCAGTACAGGGGTAAGAGCGATGTGCGACACGCTGGAAGACGGCCGGGCTAAACTGTGGGTCGTTAGCTCGGCGCTGACGTTGCGGAAGCGCTGGCCGGAAGTGTTTCAGCAAGGAAACTATTTGCCGCTGGCCGTCAGGGGAGAACAGGCGGCTCATCTGTGCGCCTATGCGCGCATTGCCGGTGAGCGTATCGTCATCACGCTGGCGCCGCGTTTCTTCGCGCAACTGCTGGGTAACGCCGATAGGCTGCCTCTGGGAGAAAAGGTTTGGGGGGCGACAACAGTGGAACTGCCTTTTCATCGGCCTGATAAGCAATACACTTGCGTCTTTACCGGGAAGGTTCTGAAACCTCAGAAGCAGCAGTCTCGTTGGCATATGTCCGTCGCCCAAGTGCTGGCGGAATTTCCGGTGGGGTTAATTATCGGCGAGACCGTGCCATCCGGAGTCTGAGGAACCATAAAGATGAGCGAACAGATCACTACAGAATTAGTCAATGGCCGCCGATTTCCGATCGGGGCGGAACGAGTGCCCGACAAAGGCGTGCATTTTCGGGTCTGGGCACCTGAAAGAAAGACAGTGAAACTGGTCATTCATTCCCAGGCTGAAGCGGTTGATCCTTTCCATTCGCCGACCGAAATTGAACTGCAAAGTGAAGGCAACGGTTATTTTTCGATCATTGTGCAAGAGGCTTGCGTAGGAAGCTTGTACCGCTACCTGCTGGACGATGACCCGCAACCGTACCCTGATCCTGCCTCGCGTTATCAACCCCAGGGTCCGCACGGACCGTCGCAAGTGGTCGATGCCCTAACGTTCGACTGGACGGACGCCGCCTGGACGGGAATTGAGGCCCAAGGCCAGGTCATTTATGAGATGCATATCGGCACGTTTACTCATGAAGGCACTTGGGTCGCGGCGGCCAAAGAACTGCCTGAACTGGCCGCATTGGGCGTGACGGTGTTGGAGATCATGCCGGTAGCCGATTTTCCGGGCCGGTACGGCTGGGGTTATGACGGTGTCAATTGGTTCGCGCCGACACGGCTTTATGGAATCCCGGACGAATTTCGCTATTTCGTTAACCAGGCTCATGCCGTGGGTCTCGGCGTCATTCTGGATGTGGTATTCAATCATTTGGGCCCGGACGGCAATTATCTGGGGAAATTCTCCAGCGATTACTTTTCTACTCGCTATCAGTGCGATTGGGGCGATCCGCTAAATTTTGACGGGCCGAACTCAGGCGCCGTACGTGATTATGTGCTCGCCAATAGCGCGTATTGGATTAAAGAGTTTCACCTTGACGGCCTACGCCTTGATGCAACCCAGCAAATTTACGACAGCTCCGCTGAACATATTATTGCCGCCATCGTAAAGGCCGTGCGTAGCGCCGGGGCTCCGCGCCTTACCTATATTGTCGGCGAGAATGAGCCGCAGGATGCAACATTGTTTTTGCCTCTCGAACACGGAGGCTTCGGCCTGGACGCGTTATGGAACGACGATTTTCATCATACCGCCATGGTTGCGATGACAGGGCGCGCCGATGCCTACTATAGCGATTACCGGGGGCAGGCTCAGGAATTTGTCTCCACATTGAAGCGAGGTTTCTTGTATCAGGGGCAATGGTACTCATGGCAAAACCATACGCGCGGAACCCCGGCGCTGGATATGCCACCGGCCAAGTTTGTCAACTTCATCCAAAATCACGATCAATTGGCCAACTCCGGCAGCGGCAAACGCGTCCACTTATTGACCAGCCCTAACCGTTACCGGGCTTTGACAGCCCTGTTCTTATTGGCTCCGCAGACGCCTATGTTGTTTCAAGGCCAGGAGTTTGCCGCCACCAGTCCGTTCTTTTATTTTGCCGACCATAAAGCTGAAATTGCCCATTGGGTGGCGCGAGGACGCGCTGAGTCTCTGGCCCAATTTCGAGCCTTGGCAACGCCCGAAATGCAGGCCCGGCTGCCGGATCCGGGCGACCCGCAAACCTTTACCCATTCAAAACTGGACTTGAATGAGCGCAATTTGCATAAGGAAGCCTATGCCCTGCACCGCGATTTGTTAAGCTTGCGCCGTAACGATCCGGTGTTTCAGGTCAGCCAGCAAAGCCACCGTATCGATGGGGCCGTGTTAAGTCCGGATGCCTGGGTGATACGTTTTTTCGGAGAGAACCCGGGTGACGACCGTCTTTTATTGGTTAACCTGAGCCGGGATCTTCACCTGGTTCCGGCGCCGGAACCGCTATTGGCCCCGCCGAAGGGCTGTGTTTGGGATGCCATGTGGTTCAGCGACGATCCTCGTTACGGCGGCATGGGTATGCCGCCCTGGCCCCTGCAAGGCAATTGGTATCTTCAAGGCGAATCGGCTGTTGTGCTGCATCCTATTCACCAGGCAAAGGAGCGTGTTGACCATGAACAGTGATAGTGTCATTCGAACGCATTGGACGGGGGATATTGCCGAACAGGAAGAGTTGCTAACACGCGAATGGTTGGTCACGAACGGTCTTGGCGGCTATGCGTCCGGCACGATCTCGGGCGTACCCACCCGGCGTTTCCACAGCTTTTTAACCGCCGCGCTTTCCGATCCTCGAGGCCGCTACGTGATGCTCAATCAACTCAGTGAGTTGGTTCGGTTTCCCGATGGCAGCAGCCAGAAAATAGGCGGCATCGAGTTGGCGGGCGGAGCGCTCGATCTACACGGCATGTCGAGTCTCCGCGAATTTCGCCTGGAATCCGGGTTGCCGGTATGGCGCTATGAACTGGCAAACCATGTGATTGAAAAATGGATCATGATGCCTTATATGAGCAATACGGTTCTTGTGAGGTATCGCCTGGTTTCAGGAACAGGGCCAGTACGGCTCAAGATTCGCTTGGCCGTGCATTTTCGTCGTCATGAGGCTTCTTTGGCCGAAGGATTTCCTATGGATTCCTACGATCTTAAAGCCTCTGCCGGACGTCTTGAAATTCATGGGTTTTCAATTCCGCCCTTATGTCTTTACGCCGATGGCGAGAACCCGGCATTCACGATTGAAACCAAACGCTTTAGCGACATTCTTTACCGTATAGAAGGACAAAGAGGCTACGAAGCTAAGGGTAATCTGTGGAGCCCCGGTTATTTTCGCGTTGATCTTGCGGCCGGTAAAGATGTCACCCTGATCGCTTCTTCGGAAAGCCGGGAAAGCACCATGGCGCTGTCTCCCGCGGAAACATTTCAGGCCGAACTGGAACGGCGCCGACATTTACTGGCGGCGGCGCGTCCGGAATTGGCTAAAGGCTTGGCCAGGCAGTTGGTACTGGCAGCCGATCAGTTTATTATCGCGCCGATCGAGCGGGTTGCCGAAACGCCCCGTATCTGTGCAACCGGCGGCGATGTGCGCACCGTCATTGCCGGGTATCACTGGTTTACCGATTGGGGACGGGACACCATGATCAGCCTCGAAGGCCTGACCTTGACGACAGGACGGCATACCGAGGCGGGACATATTCTGCGGACTTTTGCCCATCATCTGCGTGACGGCCTCATTCCCAACCTGTTCCCGGAAGGTGAAAGCGAGGGTGTGTATTACACCGCCGATGCGACGCTCTGGTTTTTCCATGCGCTGGAGCGTTATCTCGAATATACCGGAGATCGGGGTTTGCTCAAGGAATTGCTGCCCAAACTGTTGGATATCATTGACTATCACATTCGGGGCACTCGCTTCGGTATTCATTGCGATCCCGGCGACGGTCTGCTGGCCCAGGGCGATCCGCGTTACGCGTTGACATGGATGGATGCCAAACTAGGCGATTGGGTCGTTACCCCGCGTCGCGGCAAAGCGGTTGAAATCAACGCCTTGTGGTACAACGCGCTGCGCCTGATGGAAAAATGGATGCAGGAGGAACACTTAAGCTCAAACGTGAGCGAGATTGCAAAGCGCGCCGATGTCACCCGGCTTAGCTTTAATCAACGGTTTTGGAATGCCGGGACAGGGCACCTCTATGATGTGGTCGACGGTGAAAGCGGTGAAAATGACCCGGCGTGCCGGCCCAATCAAGTGTTCGCTCTCTCGCTATCCCATCCGGTATTGGATCAAGCGCATTGGCAATCCGTCTTTCAGACTATCAAGGGCCGGCTGTTGACGCCGGTGGGGCTGAGGACTTTGTCCCCGGATCATCCCGACTATAAAGCCGTTTACCAGGGCGACCTTCGCGCCCGTGATGCCTCTTATCATCAAGGCACGGTCTGGCCCTGGCTGCTGGGACCCTACACCGATGCCTGGTTACGCGTTTATCCCGAACAGCGAAAAGACGCGCGCGACTTTCTTGACCAATTATTGGCGAGACATTTGCATGAAGCCTGCATCGGCTCCGTCAGCGAAGTTTTCGATGCCGAAGGCTTATTCACCCCGCGCGGCTGTATCGCTCAGGCCTGGAGCGTAGCGGAGATCCTTCGCGCCTGGGTGAAGGTAGCTGAAAACCACAAAATGGTTGAATCCAAGTCGGATTAGTATAACCAACGAGAACAGCAAGCAAAAAAGTGAGAACAGGGAAATACAAGCCATGTTAAAAGAGACTTCTTCACTTTCAGGTTCAAAGCAAGACTTCACCGGCACCCTTGTTTCACCCGCAAAACTTGACAGCGCGATTACCCGAGCCAGTGCGCAACTCCTCGCCCTGCAAAACGAAGAAGGTTATTGGGTATTCGAACTGGAAGCGGATTGCACGATTCCTTCCGAGTACATCCTGATGATGCATTACATGGACGAAATCAACGAAGCGCTTCAGGCCAAGATCGCCAATTATCTTCGCGCACAACAAGGCGCGGACGGCAGTTATTCTCTTTTTAAAGACGGTGCGGGTGACATCAGTTGTACGATCAAAGCCTATTACGCGATGAAAATGGCCGGTGACTCTGTGCAAGCCGTGCATATGGTCAAGGCACGCGAGTGGATACTCGCCCGGGGCGGCGCGGCCAAGGCCAATGTGTTCACTCGCATCATGCTGGCCATGTTTGAGCAAATCCCTTGGCGCGGGGTCCCCTTCATTCCGGTGGAAATCATGCTGCTGCCCAAGTGGTTTCCGTTTCATATCGACAAAGTATCGTACTGGTCGCGCACCGTGATCGTTCCGTTGTCCATCCTCTGTACCTATAAGGTCAAGGCCCGTAATCCCCACAAAATAGGAATCGGTGAATTGTTCGTTACCCCGCCGGATAAGGAAAAGTATTATTTTTTCCACGTCAAAACGCCGCTAGGCAAGGCTATTCTGGCCGGCGAGCGCATGGGGCGCTTACTGGAGCCTTTGATACCCGCTTTCGTCCGCCGCAAGGCTACCGTCAAGGCGCGTGACTGGTTCATGGCCAGATTGAATGGTTACTATGGTCTGGGGGGGATTTTCACGGCCATGGTCAATGCCTATGAAGCCATGGATTACTTAGGGCTCCCGCCCGACAATGAACGGCGGCGGATCGCCAGAGCCGCCATCGACCGGTTGCTGGTTATCAAGGAGGATAGTGCCTATTGCCAACCCTGTGTTTCTCCCGTCTGGGATACCGGCCTCGCTGCTTTGGCCTTGCAGGAAGTCGACCGCAACGAACGTAATCCACGCACTCAACAAGCGCTTAAATCGGCACTGCGCTGGCTGGCAGGCAAGCAGTTAAAGGATGAAGCGGGCGACTGGCAAATCCAGCGTCCCAATCTGCCGGGCGGTGGCTGGGCTTTCCAGTTCGGCAACAGCTATTACCCCGACGCCGATGATACGGCGGTGGTTGCCTTTGCGATGATTCAGGCCGGCGACCGGGAGTATGCCGGAAACATCGAGCGCGCCGGCGCCTGGATCGCCGGCATACAATCCAGCAATGGCGGCTATGGTGCTTATGATGCCGACAACATCCATGCCTATCTGAACCAGATACCGTTTGCCGACCACGAAGCCCTGATCGACCCACCCACCGCCGATGTCAGCGGTCGTTGCCTCATGCTGCTGGGCAAGCTTTTAAACCAGCATCCGGAATACCGGGCGACCATCGACAAATGCATCGATTACTTGCGCAGTCAGCAGGAAACGGATGGTTCCTGGTTCGGTCGCTGGGGCACTAATTATATTTACGGCACCTGGTCGGTTCTGACCGGTTTTGAAAGCGCAGGCGTGCCTAGGAACGACCCCGGCATTCGGAAAGCCGTCTCTTGGTTAAAATCCAAACAACGTCCTGACGGCGGCTGGGGCGAGGATAATTACAGTTACAGCTATCCAAAATTCCGCAGCCAATTCCATACCAGCACGGCATTCCATGCCGCTCTTGCCCTCCTGGCGTTACTTTCGGCAGGCGAGGCAGGCTGCCATGAAGTCGAGAGCGGAGTGAATTACCTGCTCACAAACCAGCAGGCCGATGGGTTCTGGAAAGACGATGGTTCCAATGCGCCCGGCTTTCCCAAGGTTTTTTATCTGAAATACCACGGTTACGATAAATTTTTTCCGCTCTGGGCGCTTGGCCGCTACCGTAACGAGCGCAAGCGCCTGTTTCTCTTCTGACACGGAAAGAAATACAGTTAATGTCCTGAAAGAATTCCAGAATTAATTGCCTAGAAAGTGGCAATCAGGGATGATAGATGGAAACCCTATACGACTTGTTAAACGGTCCAATGTGTAAAGAGGGTGGGACCGATAAAACGTACCCCTACCAACTTTAAGAAAACTCGAAATGCCCCCTCTAAAAAAATATTACTTTATCCGCTTTTTGTGCCTAGTTGGCTTGCTGCTTCTCGCTTTAATCGAAATTCAACCGGTACCCATTACGACTTTAACTGCGCTCTATATTTTGCTATTTCGTCCCTACTGGTTTAAAAATTTGATAGATCAAGTTTATTCAAGCAAACCCTTGTTGGATTTGCCCCAAATCTTCAAAAAACAAAAACCGTAATTAACAAAGAGGTGTAAGTCAGTTAAGGTGAGCAACGCGCTTTCTTGCTTACCGCCCGCCCGTCAACTGCTTCCGCCATGACGCGTTTGGCGTATCGTGTGGCTCGGCACCCGCATAAATTTCGCTCAATTCTTTTCGACCGTGATCTCGACGCGCCGATTCTGCTGTCGACCTTGCGGGTTGTCGCTACCGTCGGGGTTGGTGTTCGGCGCAACGGGCTTCGTCTCACCGAAGCCGCCGGTCGTGATGATCGATTCGGCAACGCCTTTCTTTTTAACCAGCCAGTCTTTCACCGCCTGGGCGCGCCGTTTTGAAAGATCGAGGTTTAGTCTTTGCGAGCCTTTGGAATCGGTGTATCCTTCGATGAGCACCTTGCCCTCGGGGAACTGTGCGATCACTGTCCCGACCTTGTCGAGAGTCTGCTCCGCCTTGGACTTGATCTCGGCTTTACCGAAATCAAAAACCACGTCGCCTTCGAGTTTCATGGTGACGGCTTTTTCTGTTTCCTGTAGCTGAAGCTCCTTGCGAGCGGATTCCTCGATCTGAAGTTGCTTGCGTTGCAACTCCAACTGCTTCTTCTCCAGCTCGAGCTGCTGTTTATCGAGCTCGATCTGCTTCTTTTGAGTCTCGAGCGGGATTTGAGCTTCCTGCGCATGCGCTGTAGCTAAGCATGCCCACGCCAGCAGCGATGTGCAGATGGATAATCCGGTAAACGGACGAAATTGTGATGGCTTCATAATTTCTAATTCCTCGAATTTCAGAGAATATACAGGTTCTGGTATGCCAAGCATACCAGAACGGCAGTGATGGTGACCTCGCTGCCGTCCGTGTTTACGGCGAGAATGTGGAGCTTAACAAATCATTGTCTAGGTCTGACAATCTTACCATCCGATAAATTCAGGTGACAAAGATTTGTTCCAAGCGTTCGAACGCACGATGTCAAATGGCTATACGGGGGGGATGGAGCAGGCGATCGGATTCCATTTTGACCACTTGGTAGCACTCACAGACCCGTGCCTCCAATCCCGGCCTGTCCAGAACCGTTATGTGCCCCCGTCTATAATGAATCAATCCTGCTCGCTGCAGATTCCCCGCCGCCTCCGTAACGCCTTCACGGCGAACGCCCAGCATATTGGCAATCAATTCATGGGTCATATTCAACTCATTCGAAGAAAGCCTATCGAGACTGAGTAATATCCAGCGACATAATTGCTGGTCCACCTCATGATGTCGGTTGCAGGCTGCTGTCTGTGTCATCTGGGTAATGAGCGCCTGGGTATAGCGTAGCAACAAATGATTCAGCGCCCCGTAGCGGCGTCCCCCCGAGCGGCTAAATTCCTTCATCAGCATAGGCGCATTCAACCGATAGGCATAGCCTGCGCTTTGCACAACCGCTCGATTAGGCATGCTCAGTCCTCCCATGAAGAGAGGCACACCAATGAGGCCATCGTTTCCGACAACAGCAATTTCGGTCGACGCGCCATTCTCCATTACATAAAGTAGGGAGACGATGCTGTTCGTTGGGAAATAAGCGTATTGCAACTTTTCACCCGACTCGTAAATGACTTCACCGAGCGGCATCGGGACCAGCTTAAGATTGGGCAGAAGTCGCTCGAATTCGACAGCGGGCAGGCAGTTGAGAAGATGATTTTGCCGAGGATTATCAAAGTCATTCATAAACAATTGTCTCAATAGGCTAAAACATTGGCGGATGTGTTATAACAGTTGAATCCGGCATGACTCCGCTGGCGCCAGGGTAAGCGCTAGGCAGCGTACCAAAGCACGGCGAAGTAGTGGCAGGTAGAACCTGCGATAACGCACAAGTGCCAGATTAAATGCCCATACCGCAGGTGAGAATCAATTGCCAGGAAAGCTACGCCTACGGTGTAAGCCACGCCTCCCGCAACCAGCAAGAGCACGCCGGCTTGCGGCACAGAGGCAAACAAGGGATCGAATGCGATCACGATCAGCCATCCCATGAGCAGATAAATACCGGTAGGGACCATCGGATGGGACATTTTATCGAATACCACCAGTGCAACTCCGATCGTGGCAAGCCCCCAAATAAGACCAAGAAGCGTCCAGCCCCAGGTGCCGTGAAGAACTCCAAGTGTGAACGGTGTATAGGTACTGGCGATGAAGATGAAGATCACCGCTTGCTCGAATGCGCGAAATACCCGCTTGGCCCTCCCTATCGGTAAAGCATGATAGAGGGTCGAAAGAAGATAAAGCAGCACCATGGTCGCTGCGAAGAGGCTCGCGCCGACCATGAATTCTGAATTGCCGTGGCGTGCGGCATGCATGATCAGAAACGGTGTTCCCAGCAGGGCCGCAACCAGTCCAATACCATGGCTGACGCTGTTCGCGATTTCTTCCAGTCGCGACTGCTCACGCACCGGCGCTGAAAATAGTCTACGCATACAAAACCCTCCTCCGGTCTAACATTAAATACTGCCAACCGCCCTGAACAGCGATGTTAAAGGTTTCGTTAACTGGAAAATATGATGTCATCGCTGCTGCTGAAGTTCAAAACTCATGGTCTGGGTTGGAACTGATGGAGCTGTTATTCAGCCGTTCGACGCGCATCCGGAGGCGGGGTCTGACGGAGAAAGCGGCGATGCGCCGCCAAAAAGACACTGATGAACCCTGGAAAAAGAAAAGCCACGAGCGTCTTACGGCGCAAGCATCATTTTTGTGGCTGGGTTTGCTTGTCTGCAAGGCCTGAATCGATTTGTGACGAGTTCGTCAGCAGAGCACCACAAGCAAGATCAAGCCAGGGATGATTCCCAGAATCAAACCGACCACGATGGCAATAATCTCGCCCGTTGAGTAATTGCAACTCCCACCACCGGCGGTTGCCCGGACTGCACTGTCATCATCAAGCCCCGCTATCATCATGCCGTCGAATGCATCGGCGACTTGTTCCTGGGAGGATGCCACAATGATACGTGAGCGGGCATCACTAAGACGGGTTTCGGCCAAGCGGAGATCCTCGCTGAAAGGCATGATTGAACGAGCATTTCTGAGTGCGTCGATTGCATCGTTCGTCGGTATCAGGGCCAGTGCGCGCGCCTCATTGAGATTGCCTGCTGCTGATATGTCATCACGCAAGCGAATAAGCTCCGGATTCTGTGCCGCCCCCGTGGCGCACGTAGCCGAGGCCAAACCCAAAGACTCTATCGTAGGCGTAGGCCAAGCTTTCGCGGCAGCTGTTGTCGGCATCATAAAAATGCCGATAGGAGGGATCGCCAGCATTATTAACGCGAACAAAAATTTTTTACTTTCAGACATGGTCTCTCTCCTCCATCGCTCATGCCTATAGCGCGATCAATGAGTAATAAGTAGATGAATTGGGATTAGGTCATTGCTTGTATCGCCGTTAGTTTTTTGTCTTCTTGAGGATGGGATAAAAAACAATTTTTAATGGATAACTTATACGATATGAAAAAAATGGATAATTTACTATTAGTAAAAATACTTATAATCAGTGGGTATTTTGTCTCATCATCAAAGCAGTAATTCTATAGCGCCAGACCTTATGGAGTATTACCGGGAAACACACCCTTGCTGCAGACGATCAGGATCTCGCCGACCCCATCCGTATTGATCAGGCCTTCATGAAGCTGGAGGGGTTTCTGCAAACGTATCGTATACGGCATGACCCGGTTATACCACTTCATCGCTTTCTCTCGGCGATGTGTCAAAAACCACATACCGAGATCCAGCAGCCATGAGGAACTGGGCTGCATGCCGAAGACGGCACTTCGCTCTATGGTAAAGCCATGCTGTTGCAACAGACTCTGAATCTGCTTCGGTTCATAGCGCCGTCGATGGCCGACGAAATCGTCAAAAGGCGTCCACATCTCGGGATGCAGCGGCGTTGACAGCAACAGGGTCGCCCCCGTTGCGGCGACACGAGACAATTCCGCCATGGCCCTCCGATCATCATCCACGTGCTCGATAATATCGAGAGCACACAACAAATCAAAGCTGCCGTCGGCAAAGGGCAATCTGCCAATGGGGGCCATCACCGGTCTCCCTCCGCAGGCGGCCAGTTGTGTCAACGCATTCATACTGATGTCGACAAAAGCTGTGCCGTCAACGGGCAGCCGTGGCCGTAACCCGGGCGCCACTTCCAGGCGACGAATCGCCTTGGCCACCAGCGGGCTGATCAATGGCCAGGTGTTGAAACGCTCCGGTTCAACCAGTTGGGCATCACGCCAGAGGGGCTCATAGAAATTCCGGTTCGCTACCAGAAGTTCGTGGTCATTTAGCGTGTTCAAAGTCGTTACGACTCCAGGGAGAAATTAGAGGATTGCACGGAATCTTTGAATCCATCTCATGGTTAACGATCCGGATGAGGGTAAGGATTTGTGCGAAGTCCGACGTGAAACCAGAAAAAACGATTCGTATGCAATTTATATTAATTTTTGGATTCAAGTCAAAAGGCAATTGCAGCCTATGCGGATTTGCCCGAGGCAGGGCTTCATGTGTCGCCGACAGAGTCATTGTGTACGATAGTGTACAGACTGCGTCCGATCTTAATGCCATTCTGTCTCTGAAGTTTTTTTTCACTTAAGCAATACTACCCTGACTATCGCGACCGAACCCTTATCTGCGGGCATCGAGGTTTTGCAGTTATTTCGTGGCCGTGTATTTGAACGTCGTGAGTATCTTGGGTCTTATACACCAAAGCCTCGCATGAGGCGATGTGTCGAAGGCGCCAAGGCCGCGCAGTTTCGGAACCGTTTTCAGATTAACTTTATTTGTCTAGCAGGAGAGCTACCATGTCAGTTGGCACAATTTTACTCATCATTCTCATCCTTCTTCTCGTTGGCGTCATTCCAATCTGGCCACACAGCCGGGGCTGGGGTTATGGTCCCAGCGGCGGGCTCGGGACGATTTTGATCATCTTACTGGTTCTTGTCTTATTGGGCATCATATAGCCTTAATATTTTACCGTTCCGTTTTCACTTTCTGAGTCAAAGCCGATACGAGTCGCCTCATTCCAGAGTGAGAAAGACTCGATCCGCTTTGCTGGGCAGGAAGCTAAATTTTATTTAGGCTCGGAGAATAAAACCATGGCGAAGCGGCGAGAACAAAGGCGATACGCTAGGATAGATCACCCGGGGAATGATGAGGCGCCCATCCGGTTCGAGTTATTCAGCACCGAACGGCTAGAGCAGCATGCGGTCAGTTTAGCACAAGCGCAAAAAGTCAGCCGTCGCAAGCAAGGACGCAAACTGATCCCGCGGGTGCGCGAGAATTGCCGGGTGCTGGTCGATGCCTATGAAGCTGTCGCCAATGCGGTAAGTCAGCAACGCGCCATCACACCGGCGGCGGAATGGCTACTGGATAATTTTCATGTGATCCAGGAGCAGGTCAGCGACATTCAAGTCGATTTGCCTGAAAGTTATTACCGGGCGCTGCCCAAGTTGGCCGAAGGCATACTCGAGGGCTATCCCCGCGTCTACGGCATCGCCTGGGCCTTGGTAGCCCATACCGACAGCCGCTTTGCCCCGGAGTTATTGACGCTTTTCGTGCGGGCGTATCAAAGCGTCGATCCTCTCACCCTCGGTGAACTCTGGGCGATCCCGAGTACTTTACGCGTGTTGCTTGTCGAAAATCTGCGCCGTCTGGCGGTTCGCACCATGCGTTCTCAAACAGGTCGCCAGCTGGCGGACGAGTTCGTCGATCAGATCGAACAAATCATCGCTCAAACCGATAAACTGGAATCGCCTCTCCCCGCGGCGACATTACCCGCCGTTCCGTTGCGTCAGGCATACGCCGTACAGATCTTGCAGCGATTACATGACCCGCATCCTGGCGCGGAGCTCTCCCTCGATTACCTGAATGAATGGCTTAGCGAGCAAGGTGTCAGTCTGGATGAAATCGTGCATCGCGAACACGCCGACCAGATCGCCGATAATCTGACGGTCCGCAACATCATCCTCAGCATGCGCGCTATTTCCGCATTCGAATGGCCCCAGTTCGTCGAGGATGCGAGCCTGGTGGACGAGCGCCTGCGCGCTCATGACGGCTATGGGGCAATGGATTTTCTGACACGCGACCGTTATCGCCACGCCATCGAAGATCTCGCCAAACGCTCTCCGCATGCGGAGGTGGGGATAGCTAGCCGGGTGATAGACAAAGTTCAACGCGCCAGTGAACAAGGCTCAACCGACGCACGACAGCTGGATCCGGGCTATTACTTGATCGGCGCCGGCCGCTATGCGTTCGAAAAGGAAGTCGATTTTCGACCTTCTTTCAAGCAATGGCTGCTGCGCGCTTATGTCGCTTATGCCGGGCTCGCTTATGCGGCTAGTCTTGCCATGTTGACAGGGCTGTTGCTCGCGCTTCCCTTGAACTCATGTATAGCGGCAGGGGTCGGCGGATTTCAATTGTTCCTGCTTGCCTTATTCGGTGTGTTTCCCGCATCGGATATCGCGGTCGGCCTCGTTAACCGGCTCATTATTGCAGGCCTTCCACCGAGCCACCTGCCACGGCTCGAACTGAAGGGCGGCGTGCCCGAGGCGCTGAGTACGTTCGTCGTCGTGCCGACAATGTTCGTGACCGAGACCGGGGTAAAGGAGCAGCTCGAGCAAATGGAGATTCGCTATCTGTCCAATCCTAACGGCCAATTGCGCTTTGCCTTGTTGTCGGATTGGAGCGATGCGGAGCGAGAAACGATGCCGAACGATGCCCGGCTGCTGAGCATAGCCACTGCCGGGGTGGCGGCGCTCAACGCCAGGTATGGAGACCAACGCTTCTTTGTGTTTCACCGCAAACGTTTGTGGAATCCATCCGAAGGCAAGTGGATGGGCTGGGAACGCAAGCGCGGCAAGCTGCACGAGTTTAACCGCTTGTTGCGCGGCGCTGTCGATACGTCTTTTCTGCCGATCGATGGCAAGCCAGCGGCCGCGCCCCCCGGTGTTCGTTATGTGCTTACCCTCGATGCCGACACCAAGTTGCCCATGGGCGTTGTATCACAATTGGTGGGAGTGGCCGCCCATCCGCTGAACCGACCGGCGATCGATCCGAGAACCCAGTGTGCCGTGGATGGCTACAGCATTATCCAGCCTCGCGTGACGGCAACCCTGCCGCAGCGGCAGGAACGTTCGATGTTTCACCGGATTTTTGCCGGCAGCTCGGGCACCGACGCTTACGCCAGTACGGTATCCGAACTTTATCAGGATCTATTCGGACTGGGCACTTACAGCGGCAAGGGCTTATATGATGTGGATGCGTTTGAAGCCGTTCTGGCTGGGCGCGTGCCGGAAAACACCCAGCTCAGTCATGACTTGTTCGAGAGCGTATTTGCGCGTTGCGCGCTGGTGAGCGATATCGAGTTTTTTGAAGAATTTCCTTCCCATGCAGAGGTGGCGGCATCGCGGCAGCACCGCTGGGCGCGTGGCGATTGGCAGCTATTACCCTGGATTTTCGGGCCTCGCGGCAAGGATATGCCCATGATCGGGCGCTGGAAGATGCTAGACAATTTACGCCGATCCCTATCGGCCCCAGCAACCTTCTCCGCACTGGTCGCAACCTGGGCTATACCGAATGCACCGCAAGGGATGCTAATGGGTTTCGTCCTGACGGCATTGGCTTTTCCCGCCATCCTGTCTATCACAAGTGGATTTATGTTGCCCCGTCGAGGCACTTCGCTCGTTACCCATCTACGCGCAACGGGTGAGAATATGTTATGGGGATTTGGCAGCAGTCTGGTGGAGCTGACCTTACTTGCCCAGCACGCCTGGCAGATGACGGACGCCATCGTCAGAACCTTAGTGCGGCTGTTCATTACCCGGCGTCGATTGCTGACATGGACCACGGCCCTGCAGGCAAAGGCAGCGGCAAGTCATACGATGAAGAATCTGATTCGGCCCCTGAGCATCTCGTCTACGGTCGCCATTGCCTCCAGTGTCGTAGTAGTGCTTTTCAATCCGGCGGGCATCAGGTTTGCTACACCCTTCCTGTTATTGTGGTGGCTGGCGCCAGTCATCGCCCGCGCATTGAGCCTTCCGCCCAGACTGGATCTGGCTGAAACGCTACAGCCCGAGGATAACGTTCAACTTCGCTTGATCGGAAGGCGTATATGGCGCTTTTTCACGACCTTCGTGACCCAGGAGGAACACTATTTACCGCCCGATAATTTTCAGGAAACCCCGCAACCTGTTATCGCCCATCGCAGTTCGCCTACCAATTTCGGTCTGTATCTGTTGTCAGTGGTAAGCGCCCGGGATTTCGGCTGGATAGGCTTGAGTGATACCGTCGACCGACTCGAAGATACACTGAAGACACTGATCGCGCTGCCGCGCCTGCACGGCCATTTTTACAATTGGTACGATACCCGCGATCTGCACACGCTGGAACCCCGCTATGTTTCGACCGTTGACAGCGGCAATCTGGCTGGGCATTTACTTGCGCTGGCCCAGGCATGCCGGGAAACGTTGAGGCGACCGCTTTCATTCTCCACGGCGTTGATAGGCCTTTCGGATACTCATCGACTACTCATGGATTCGCTCGCCATCATCACCGATGACCGGCGTACGCTGACCGTGAGTCTGAAAGAGCTGCGGCAAAAAGGCGTCGTTCTTGGAGAGCTTTTGGGGAGCCAGCCTATAGACTACGAAGAATGGAGTCGACTGTGGGGGCGGTTGACGGGCTGCGTTGACACGCTACAGGATCTGGCAAGCGCCTATGCCGATGAACGGGGCGATTCCGGCGACAGTGAAGTGCTCGCGTGGGTTACGCTGCTGCGCGATGACATCCGTTCTCATGTACGTGATGTGGAGTGCCTGGTTCCCTGGATCCATTTTGCGGGTCAGCTGGACGCTTGGGCTGAAACGGAGGAGCAAGGCCTTCAGCTTGAGGCGTTTCGGAAAGAGTTGAGTCTCGATACTCACCTGTGTGACTTAGGCGACAGCTATGCATTGGCTTTGGCTCACCTTGAGGCATTGCCACAAGAGCCCTTGGCTTTGTCTGGTGATCCGGAAACGCTGTCGATGATGCTGCGGCGCGCCGGAGAGCAGGCCGAAGTGCTCACGAAGCGTCTGGAAGCCATGGCTGCACAATTGGATGCCTTATTCCACGAAATGGACTTCCGCTTCCTCTATGATGAGGTGCGGCATATGTTTGCGCTGGGTTATCGGGTGACGGAAGGGGCTCTCGATGACAGCTATTACGATTTATTGGCCTCCGAGGCGCGCCTCTCCAGTTTTATCGCGATCGCCAAGCGTGATGTGCCGAGCCTGCACTGGTTCCATCTTGGGCGCAGGGTGACACGTGCGGCGCATGGTACCGTGCTGTTGTCGTGGTCGGGATCGATGTTCGAATATCTGATGCCTTCTCTGGTGACCTATACGCCGCGTTACAGTTTGCTCGATCAGACCTGCCGGCTGGTCGTGAAGCGACAGATCGAATATGGTAAAGAACGCGGCGTGCCGTGGGGGGTTTCCGAGTCAGCTTTCAATGTACGCGATCTTTTCTTCACCTATCAGTATTCCGCTTTTGGCGTACCCGGCTTGGGGATGAAGCGAGGGCTCGGTGAAGATCTGGTCATTGCCCCTTACGCGACGGCTTTGGCTTCAATGTACCTGCCGCATGCCGCCGTGGAAAACTTCCAGCGCCTGGAAAAGGAAGGCGCATTAGGTCCCTTCGGCTTCTATGAAGCGCTGGATTTCACCCCGATCCGGCTTGCAAGTGGGCAGCGGATGGCGATGGTGCGGTGTTATATGGCCCACCACCAGGGCATGTCCTTGGTGGCCTTCTCTAATGCAGTCCATGACGGTAGAATGCGCCATCGCTTCCATCAGGCACCGTTGATCCAGTCGGCCGAATTGTTACTGCAGGAACGCATCCCGCGCGGCGCGGATACCCTCTGCCTGCCATTCCTCCAGGACCTTCCCGAAGTCAAGGAATCGGCACAGCCACCCGTTCGGCGCGTACCTTCGCCCACATCGTTGGTCCCTTCCTCGCACTTGCTCTCCAACGGCCGTTACGCGGTGATGATCACTGCCGCCGGATCGGGTTACAGCCTTTGCCAGAATTTGGCCGTAACACGCTGGCGCGAAGACGTGACGCGGGATGCCTGGGGGAATTATATCTATCTGCGCGATATTGAAACCGGCCAGGTATGGTCCGCCGGGTATCAACCGACGACGATGGCGCCCGCTGACTACGAGGTGGTTTTTGCCGAAGATCGCGCCCGTATCAGCCGCACGGACGGCAGCATGGTCAGCACGCTGGAGATCCTCGTTTCGCCCGAGGATGATGCGGAAATCCGCCGCCTGAGTCTGACCAATAACGGGATGCAGGCTCGGGAAATCGAGATCACGTCTTACGCGGAGATCGTACTCGCACCCTTGCCGGCCGACATCGCGCATCCGGCTTTTTCCAACCTGTTCGTCCGGACCGAATATTTTCCCCAGGCCTGTGCGCTGATAGCACGGCGGCGCCAGCGTGCGGACGGAGACCCGAACCTCTGGGCGGCGCATGTGTTGGCCTGTGTCGGAGCCGAAGACGGTCTCCAATACGAAACCGACCGGGCCCGTTTTATCGGGCGTGGGCATACGCTGCGGGAGCCGATCGCAGTGATGGATGGGCGCCCGTTGACCAACACGGTCGGCTCGGTTCTCGATCCGATTTTCAGTTTGCGCACGCGGATTCGCATCGCGGCAGGCGCAACCGAACACGTCACGTTCACTACCCTGGTCGCCGCGTCACGCCAGGCGCTGGAGGAGCTGGCCGACAAATATCACAACGCGGCGGCGTTCGACCGCGTGTCTTCCCTGGCGTGGACTCACGCCCATGTGCAACTGCATTATTTGCGTACCAAGCCCGACGAAGCCCAGCTATTTCAGGATCTGGCCAACCGCTTGGTCTACGCCGATCCCTCGCTTCGGCCAACCGGCAGGATGATGCAGCTGAATACGTTGAATGTCACCTCGCTATGGCGGCATGGCATCTCGGGCGATCGCCCGATCGTGTTGCTGCGCATATCAGAACCGGAAGATCGAATCCTCGTCGAACAATTACTGCGCGCCCACGAGTACTGGCGCATGAAAGGCCTCGCCGCTGACGTCGTTATTTTGAATGAAAAAGAGTTTTCTTACGCTGGAGACCTGCAGACTTTGCTGGAGGGCATGGTGCGGGAAAAACAAGCGCTTTGGTTTCATCAAGAACATAAAATTCAGGGTGCTATTTTTGTCTTGCGTGGCGACCAGCTCTCGGTCGAAGAACGGCGTATGCTGCAAACGGTCGCGCGCGCGGTGCTGGCCAGCAATCGCGGCACATTGGCCGAACAACTGTTGAGACACCAGCGGCCGGCGGCAGCTTTCGTTGCGCCGAAAGCGTTGACCACTCCCGGAATGGATTCGCTACCGTTGTCTCTCCCTCCGCTCGAATTTTTTAACGGGCTCGGTGGTTTTGTCGAAGACGGGCGCGAATACGTGATCGTGCTCGATAAAGGACAGTGGACGCCAGCCCCCTGGATCAATGTGATCGCCAATGCCGAATTTGGCTTTACGGTGTCGGAGTTGGGCAGCGGCTGCACCTGGTGCGGTAACAGCCGCGAAAACCAGTTGACGCCCTGGTCGAACGACCCGGTCAGCGATCCGCCCGGCGAAGTTTTCTATTTGCGTGACGATGAAACGAATGAATTGTGGAGCCCGACCGCTCTGCCGATCAGGGTCGATAATACGAGTTATGTGATTCGCCATGGGCAGGGCTATAGTCGTTTCGAGCATGCCTCCCATGGGATACATAGCGACTTGCTGCAATTCGTCAGCCCGGACGATCCGGTCAAGATTTCGTCTTTGACCTTGACGAATGTTTCGGGGCGAACCCGCCGTCTGACGGTTGCGGCTTACGTGGAGTGGGTGCTCGGCTCTTCGCGCACGGTGACCGCATCTCACGTTATCACCGAGATGGATCCGGAAACCGGGGCCATGTTTGCGGTCAATCCCTGGGACATGGAATTCGGCGAGCGTATCGCTTTCGCCGATCTCGCTGGACGGCAAACCGGGTGGACTGCAAATCGGACTGAGTTCATTGGCCCTAACGGCAGCCTGGATGCACCGGTAGGCTTGCTGAGCCCCAAGGCGCTGAAAAAACGCGTTGGTGCAGGGTTGGATCCTTGCGCGGCGCTGAAGACAGTCATCGAACTCGAGCCCAACGGGCGGGCCGAGATTGTTTTCCTGTTGGGACAAGGCAAAGATCGTGCCCATGCCCGCGAGTTGGTCCAGCGCTACCGGGAAACCAAGGTAGCCACAACGTTTGCCCAGGTGAAGCAGGCGTGGGAGCAAGTGCTTGCCAAGGTTCAGGTGAAAACGCCGGACCGGGAGCTCGATCTCTTGCTGAACCGCTGGCTGCTGTATCAATCCCTGAGTTGCCGGATGTGGGCTAGGGCCGCGTTCTATCAGGTGGGTGGGGCATTCGGTTTTCGCGATCAGCTGCAGGACTGCATGGCATTGGCGGTCGCCCGGCCCGATCTGGCCCGCTCCCACATCCTTCACGCCGCATCGCGCCAGTTTGTCGAGGGGGATGTGCAGCATTGGTGGCATCCACCCACTGGCCGCGGCGTGCGTACCCATTTTTCCGACGACCGGGTTTGGTTGCCCTATGTCGTCTCCCACTATGTGAGGGTAAGCGGCGATGCCGGCGTGCTCGAGGAGGACGTGCCGTTTCTGGAGGGGCCTCAGCTTGAGCCGGAACAGGATGACGCCTATTACGAACCGACCCAGTCGATGCAGCACGCGACCCTTTTCGAACATTGCGCGCGTGCGCTCGACCTAAGCCTGAAAACGGGGGGGCACGGTCTACCCCTGATGGGGAGCGGCGACTGGAATGACGGTATGAATCGGGTCGGCAACCAGGGCAAGGGCGAGAGTGTCTGGATGGCCTGGTTTCTGCTCGCCACGCTGTCCGAATTCGCCCATGTGGCGGAGGGCAGGGGCGAGCAGGAGCGGGCCAGCCGCTGGCGCGAGCACGCTAACCAACTGAAAGCCGCCGTGGAGGCGGAAGGCTGGGATGGGGCATGGTACCGGCGCGCCTTTTTCGATGACGGCAGCCCCTTGGGTTCTGCTGCCAACGCCGAGTGCCGCATCGATTCGATTGCGCAGAGCTGGGGTGTCATTTCCGGCGCCGCCGAGGCCGAACGCGCGCAGCGGGCGATGAATTCGGTACGGGAATATCTTGTTCGCTACGGCGACGATCTGGTGTTGCTGTTCACACCGCCTTTCGACAAGACCGAGCGTGATCCCGGTTATATCAAAAGCTATCCTCCAGGCGTGCGGGAGAACGGCGGGCAGTATACCCACGCGGCGATCTGGTCCGTCATCGCCTATGCCATGCTCGGTGACGGCGATCAAGCCGCGGAACTGCTGCATATGCTCAATCCGATCAAGCGCACGGCCACCCGCACCGGCGTTTACGCCTATAAGGTCGAGCCATATGTGCTGGCGGCGGACATCTATGCCGAGCCACCGCACGTTCGGCGTGGCGGCTGGACCTGGTACACGGGGGCTGCGGGTTGGTATTACCGTGCCGGCATCGAATGGGTCTTGGGCTTACAGGTCCGCGCCGACCAATTGGTCTTTGATCCCTGTATTCCCAGGGCTTGGCGCAGTTTCAGCATTTCTTATCAGCACGAAAATACGCGCTATGAAATCGCGGTTGAGAACCCTAACGAAGTGACACGCGGTGTGGTCACAATAGAACTCGACGGAGAACGCCAGCCAAACGGCAATAGCATTACCTTACAGGATGACGGACGACTGCATCGGGTGCGTGTGGTGCTTGGTTAACGCTTTTGGGACTGACCTAGTGTGTTTTACGTTGGGTCACTCTTTAGCATGGAGGGCGATGCCGATATTGAGTTGATAATATTCGGTTAGTAATGGTTTTTTACATCAATCATTTGATTTAATTTTAGGAGCAAGGCCATGGACTTAATTTCGCTTGTAGTCGTACTTATCGTTGTCGGCGTGCTGCTGTGGCTGGTCAACAACTATATCCCGATGGATGGCCGCATCAAGCAGATACTGAACATCGTGGTGATCATCGCGGTGGTGCTGTGGCTGCTGAGTGCGTTCGGCGTTTTGGGCGTACTGCCTATGGGGTTGGTTTCGGTAGTGGTGAGCCTGATCGTCGTCGGTTTGCTGTTGTGGCTGGTCAATACCTACATCCCGATGGAGTCACGAATCAAGCAGATCCTGAACCTCGTGGTGATTATCGCGGTGGTGCTATGGCTGCTGAACATATTTGGTGTCATGAGCGCAATTCCGCCGGTATTGCTTTCGGTGGTGGTGGCCCTCGTCGTCGTCGGCATTCTGCTGTGGGTGGTCAACAGCTACATTCCAATGGATGCGCGTGTCAAGCAGATCTTGAACATCGTAGTAATTATTGCGGTGGTGCTGTGGCTGCTGAGTGTATTCGGCGTTTTCAGTGGAATTCCACAGATTTACATTGGTAAAAGGTAGTTTTGATCTCAACGAGGTACTTCCCTAAAGTTTTATTAGGGGAGTAACTCTTGGCTGTGTTGTTTGGCAGCCGTAGTATCTACCGGGTTACCCTCTCATCTTGGTTTATGTATTCGCGGCGCTTTATCATGACTCAAATGGTCAAGGCAAGGCCGTTCTGTCAAAACTCGACCCAAGTGTCCATTTATCTCGTGATGGGATGGCTGATCGTAATTGCATTCAAGCCTTTGTTGCGAGTCTTGCCAATGTCGGGCTTTTATTGCCTTCTTACGGGAGGTTTATTTTACTCCGTCGGCGTGGTGTTTTACGCACTCGATACTAAACAACCACCCGCTTTAGCGGGTGGTTGTTTAGTGGACAGAAAACAAACGATCAATCGAGAGACTTCTCGAATTCCTTGATCCGCCTATCGGCTTCGTCTTGCGCGATTCCGTATTTCTCTTGTATCTTGCCGAGGAGTATATCGCGCTTACCGGCGATTTGGTCGAGTTCGTCATCGGTCAAATCACCCCATGTTTCCTTAACCTTACCCTTGATTTGTTTCCAATTGCCTTCTATACGATTCCAGCTCATTTCTGTTCTCCGTTAAGTTCATAATTATTGCAACGCCATTCCAAAGATCGCTAATGCTAGCCGACCTTTCCGTCAACCCTTGGGGTGATAGAAAGGAAATTGATTAATCTCTTCACGCAACCGTTGCCATTTATTTGATGTGTCTGGCCAGTGCTTCTTATCAAAACCGGGGGCCTTTTTTAAGGTCTCTTTATCCAGATCGAGGACGTAATACTGCTTATCACGATTCCAACTTAGCCCGTCCCATGGAATGGCAAACAGTTTATCCCCCATGCCCAATACACCGCCGAAGGAAACAACTCCGTAGACCACTTGGCCACTCTCCGGATCGATCACCAAGTCCTTGATGTCGCCGAGGTTCTCCCCGTTGGGATTTTTCACTTTGGTACCGATGATCTTGCTGGCGCGACTCACTTGCTGCATCGACTTGTTGGCCTCCTCGGTACGCTCTACCGATTCCTTTTGGCGCTCTTCCTTGAGTTCATGCTGCTTTTCTTTTACCTCCTGTTGTTTCTCCTGAAGCTGCTGTTGCTTCTCTTGGACGCCACCCGCAAAGGAGCTACCCATGAATGCCGCACTCAAAAAAGACACAGCCGCAATGGAAATGAATGTTTTCATACTATCCTCCTAATTTTTTCAAATGTCCGGTATTCCGGTAAATTTCGAGATTTACTTGATACGGTGCGATGTTTCAAGAACACAAAAACAGTTTAACTAACTCACCATATAGAGTCGGTACGGCACTGCACATAACATCACTATCGGCGATATATCTCGAAGTTAGGTATATTCGCATCGCTGCGATGAATCCCGCCTATAGGAAAACCGCGTTCATGATGAAAAACCCTGGCCTATGTTTGCTGACGAACCGACCCTGAACGGATGAAGGAGTACCATATTATCTGATCGATGGAAAACATCATTCAACACTCAAGTTATGACCATGTGGTCATGGCTAACAATCATCAGGAGACAGACATGAGCAAAGAACAAGTGAAAGGCCGAGTCGAAGAAGCCAAAGGTAAAGTCAAGGAAGCCGCCGGGGTGTTACTGGACGACAAAGGTATGGAAATAGAAGGCAATGTCCAAAAGAACGTCGGTAAGGCCCGGGCGGGCCTTGCCGATCTCAAGGAGGATATTAAGGATGCCATTAATAAAGACGACTGAAACGGTGACTGTTGAGCAGTGCAGGCGAGTCAGGATAGGTTGGCCTGCACTGCTGCAACAAGATGCTCTCAAATAACTTTCTCACAGGAGCGGAACACGAGCTAACCTAACCGTTAAAGCGCGGTGTGGTTTATGTTCTTATCTGTGGTTCATAACGCCGTCAATTGACGGCCTCTTACGGAGAAGCACACATGCTTGAAACATTAGTGGTCCTACTAATTATCCTCTGGCTGCTGGGTTTGGTTTCCTCGTATACACTAGGCGGGTTCATTCACATACTATTGGTTATCGCGATCATCATAATCGTGCTGCGTGTGATTCAAGGCCGAAGGGTCTAGCGTCGCCAACATACGCGAAGGATTTCGTCAAAAATAACTTCCCGAAAACACCCGTCTTGAGAGGATGCACGGAATTTCAGCGCGGATTTCATCGAAAACGATCCCGATGTTTTCGGTGAAATCCGCGCAGTGCTTTTTTCCTGTCTTATAAACGACCGCCAAAATAGCCTCGGTGACTTTCAATCCGGCGGGCGCCTCTTCGTTTTTTCCGTCAATTTCTAGTGTAGCCACTGCATGTGTGACTGGTATCGAAACTGATGCGCATGATTCGCAAAGGTCAAATGATCATTGCAAAAAATCAAATGTCTTTCGGATAATGCGACAGAACGGCTGGGGTAGTCGAGGACATTAAGTGTCGCGAAATTTTTCACCGCTTGCTTTGGGCTGAGGTGCCCAAAGCAAGCTTTGGTGAAAATAGCATTCGGCTTGATTCGCTGGTACAAATTATGCTTTTTTTCGGTTAATGCGACAGAGCAGGCTAATCTTACAGAGCAGGCTAATCTTATGGGTGACCCCGGTTTTGGGTCGAACGATAGATCGCCTAGCGGCCTTTTACTATTGTGCACCATTCGCCGACGATATTTAAGAAATTCCTCGCCGAGTGATCCACTGTAGTGACCTCCGTGATATTTCCGTTTTGCTTTGCCGCGCGAACACTGGCATCGCCGCGCGCCAGCAAGCCCAGGATGGACTCCGCACAGGCTTTGCCTTCCTTCGTCACACCGGGGGTGCCAGAACCGGCTTCTCCGGTCGCTATATCGCCCCAGATAACCTCGGTACCCAGCATGCCCTTAATCGGCGAATCGACGATCATGCACCCGCTCAGGCTGGCCGCCAGGATCGCCACGCCTAGCGCCGACCCTGTCCTCATGGCTACATTTTTTCGTTTTACTATCGGAGTATCTGCGTATTCAAGACTGTGTTTATCTGCAAATCGTTCTTTACGTACTTCTTCGCTTTGTTCATAGTTCATTGTCGCTCTCCTTATTTTGGATAGGAAATTCAATGGGCTCATACACCAATGTCGTGCTTTGCGGGTATTATAATCGTAATACTCCAATTAAATTGTACGACGCTTATTATAATCTTGTCAAGAAACCATTTTCGGGCAAGTGCAGCGCTTGCAGTATTCCCCAATAGATATATTATTTGTATTGGAAGTGGCGGTATCGTGATGACGAGAATCCTTTAAAATCGCTGTTCTCTTAGCGGATTCTTCTTGCTGAAGAGCGATCGTTGCGTTTGGGCAATCAGAGGTATAGCTGAACATGGCACAAAAAATAATCCAAAAGCTAACATACGGGTGGCGTCTTTTGGCTACAGGTTTCAGCTTTTTCAGTTTCGGTCTGATCGGTTTGTTATTGAGGTTTCTGGTTTTTCCGGTGCTATCCGTTTTGCCCGGCAATCGCTTGCAGCGAATAAGCCGGGGACAGCGCGTTGTGCATTACGGCGCTTATGTGTTCATCGGATTGATGCACAGACTCGGTCTCATGACTTACGAAATCAAAAACCTGGAGAAGCTTAACCGTCCGGGACAAATGATCATTGCCAATCATCCAACCTTGATAGATATTTTGTTTTTAATTAGCCGGATTAAACAGGCAAACTGCATTGTCAAAGAAAGTTTGTGGCGCAATCCTTTCATGCGCGGGCCTATTTTAAATGCCGGCTATATTAGTAACGGCGATCCTAAAAAAATGATCACCGAGTGTGTAGAGTGGTTGAAGTCTGGCGGAACCCTGATTATTTTTCCGGAAGGAACGCGCTCGGTGCCGGGCAAATCGTGTCGTTTTCAGCGGGGAGCCGCTACCATAGCCTTAGAGGCCAACAAGATAGTAACGCCTGTCACGCTGTCCTGTTATCCCAGCACCTTAACAAAAGCAGAGCCATGGTATCAAATTCCTTGCCGACGATTTCATTTCACCATGGATGTCGGCGAGGATATTGCGCTGGATGAATTTATAACAATTAAGCCTAAATCAATTGCTGCGCGGCGCTTTAATCAGTTTTTAGAAGATTATTTTACTCAGCAGAGAGGTCTATAAATCGTATGGAAAATGAATTAAAACAATTAATTATTGATGTACTGGAGCTGGAAGATATTAGCGTAGCCGATATTGATAGTCATGATGCCCTGTTTAATGAGGGCCTGGGTTTGGATTCCATCGATGCTCTTGAACTAGGTTTGGCTATCCGTAAAAAATACAATGTAAAAATTGATACTGAAAAAGAGGATGTGAAGAAGATTTTTGCTTCCGTTTCGACGTTGGCCGATTACATCAAATCAGTACAGGGTTAATGCATTTACGCAACCCACTTTCGAGAACACGCATGAGAACCTGCATCATCATCCCTGTTTATAATCATGAACATGCGATTCCTCGGGTTATATCCAGATTAAAAGGATACGGCATTTACTGCCTGCTGGTGAATGACGGCAGTTCAGCCGCATGCTCAGAGGTGCTGGAAGCCTGCGCCCGGCAGGAATCAGGCTGGCTTACCCTGTTAAACCGGGCGGAAAATGGCGGCAAAGGCGCGGCGGTTATTGATGGTTTCAATACCGCCATTCGGCTGGGATACACGCATGCGCTACAAATCGACGCCGATGGGCAGCATAATATCGATGATATTCCGCGCTTTCTTGAAGCCGGCAGGCTCAACCCGGAGGCAATGATTTTAGGCCAACCTGTTTTCGATGAATCCGTCCCTATAAGCCGGATGTACGGGCACTCTTTAACGAATCTGTGTATAGTGATAAACACCTTGTCCTTGGCAATCGCCGACGGCATGTGCGGTTTTCGACTCTATCCGCTGGCCGCCGTAGACAAATTAATCCGCACGACACCCATCGGCCAAGGCATGAATTATGATGTAGACATTGTCGTGCGTCTATACTGGCAGGGCGTCGAGGCCATCAATATACCGACAGCCGTACATTACCCTTACGATGGTGTGTCACATTTCAAGTTATGGCGTGATAATGTCATGATTGCAAAAACGCATGCCAAATTGTTTTTTGGCATGTTGATACGGATTCCGCAATTACTCTTAAGACACTGGCGATGAAAAAAACACTGCATTGGACGCAAATGGAGGAGGGTGGCGTGATTTGGGGCATGAGGCTTCTGTTGCGCATCTATCTGCTGTGTGGTCGCACGGTTCTGCAACTGTTTTTATACCCGGTCGTGATTTATTACTGGCTCATTAACCGGCAGGCCAGGCGGGCCAGTCAGACTTATCTGAACAGACTGGCGGTTTTTGCGCCGTCATTAAAACTGAGCGGCAGTTTCCTCTGGAGCTTCAGACACTTTATCAGTTTTGCCAATGCCATCATTGACAAACTCGCCGCCTGGTCCGGGGCTCTTACGCGGGCTGATGTGCAGTATCATGGTCGAAATGAAATAATATCTGAAATCCGCAAAGGGCAGGGCGTTGTATTGCTGGGCTCTCATCTCGGTAATCTTGAAGTTTGTCGCGTGATTGCGGATTTCGATAAAACGCTACACATTAATGTGTTAATCCACAACAAACATGCCCAAAAATTTAATCGGCTATTAAAGCAGACCAGTGATAACAGCCAGTTAAATCTGATTCAGGTCACTGAAATTACCGCGGCTACGTCCATGTTGTTGAAGGATAAAATTGAGGGGGGTGAACTCGTCATTATCGCCGCCGACAGATCGCTGCCGGGCAGCCGGCAGCATGTCACCAAGGTTAACTTTCTGGGGGGCGAAGCGTTGATGCCACAAGGACCGTTCATCCTGGCCGGCTTGCTGAAATGTCCGATTTATACCGTGTTTTGTCTCAAACAGCAGGACAAGCATGTGATTTATTTCGACCACTTTAGTGACATGCTGAACTTCCCCAGAAAAACGCGCGAGCAAGCCATACAGCAAATAACCCAGCGCTATGCGGAACGTTTGCAGGCTTACTGTTTAAAAGAGCCGCTACAATGGTTCAACTTTTTCGATTTTTGGCGTGTTTCGCAGGATGATGAATAACAAAAATACCACCCACTTCATTGATTTCCTGTGACATTTAAATCGATCCGCAACAGTTTCTTCATCGCGATCAGCATTATGGGTTTGTTGACTGCGTTTTTTGGAATCAGTCCAGAGTGGCTGGGAGTGCCGGTCATCGTTTATCTGGCATCAGTCACTTATGGTTCGGTAATCATTGACTCCAACTTTCATGTTCAAGCCCATTGTCATGCCAATACGTCAGAAAAAGTCATTGCGCTGTCGTTTGACGATGGTCCTAACCGGGAGTACACCCCACAGGTGCTCTCGATATTGGCTCAGTACGCAGCAGCGGCAACTTTTTTTGTGATCGGAAAAAACATTCAGGGCAATGAAGCCCTTTTGCAACAGATAGATTCAGACGGGCACAGTATTGGAAACCACAGCTATACGCATTCTTTTTTTATGGATTTTAATAGCTTGCAAGGCTTTAAGGATGAACTAAACCAGACTGCAGAGAGTGTCTTCAATATCATAGGCAAACGTATGAGGTTATTTCGGCCGCCCTATGGCGTCACCACACCCAAACTTGCGCAAGCCTCAAAGGAGTTGAATTACAGCGTCATCGGCTGGAGCATCCGCTCGTTCGATACAACGGCCGCCTCCGAGCAATTCATCACCCGGCGCGTACAAACGCAAATAAAACCGGGCGCGATTATTCTGTTTCATGATCGTTCGGATAAAACCCTCCAGGTATTAAAACAAACGCTTAATTTTGCGAAACAAAATGGCTATAAAATTGTCACTGTAGAGCAGCTTTTGAAAATCAAAGCCTATGAATAACTGAACAGGGTTCTGTTGCAAATTTTTCAAAGTGAAAAATATTGGACGCTAATTGACAGAAGATAGTTTTTCAACCCTTGGCTAAAAATTCAGTAGTCACCATCATTCATCAGCTTATGTGCTGCACCGCACCGACCGAGGTCGATTTAACGGATATCCTGATTATTATGCAATAATCGCAGAGGATGTTTTGACATGCATCATACTAAGACAATCGATATTTAGCGAAACTTCCAAAATTTCCAGATGGCTTACATAACCACGGTTAAAGAAACCATCTAACAAAACGTACAACAAGAGGATACTACTATGAAAACTAAAGAAATTATAGCTATAGGTTTAGTGACTCTGGCATTACTGTCTGGCTGCAGCAAAGAAAAGGAGTCCACCTCTTCCACCACGAAAATCGTTACAACACCAGCTCCGGCGGGAGAGCCAGCTACAACTAAAACTCAGGAATCGACCTCCACCACGGAAAGCGTTACAAAACCTGCCCCGGCTGAAGAGCCAACTACAACTAAAACTCAGGAATCGACCTCCACCACATCCGAGACAAAATAATTAAGGTACGATTTGCCGGTTCCCAATTTCCTGATTGGGAACTCTATTTTGCAAGCTCCGGCCATTCAGCAATGGGGCCGCTAGTGCTTAAAAGGTGCGCCGCTTAAGCATGACCAAACAGCGGCTCCTTAGCGAAAATCAAAAGAGAAAGTGTTATCTCTTTTATAACTGTCAGGAAGATTTGTTAACATGGATATTTGATTGCCCTCATGGTGAATTTTGGGCGGCTTCACGCAGGGTAACAAATTCTTCGGCAGCAGTCGGGTGTATGCCGATTGTCGAGTCAAAGACCGCCTTGGTTGCGCCGGCTCGAATGGCAACCGCCATGCCCTGGATAATTTCAGGGGCGTCAGGCCCTACCATGTGTATGCCGACAACTCGGTCAGTGCTGCGTACCACGACCATCTTCATCAGGGTTTTTTCATCCATTCCGGCAAGCGTATTTTTCATCGGTGTGAAAGTGGTTTTGTAAATGTCGATGTCCGGGTATTTTTCGCGCGCCTGTGTTTCGGTTAGGCCTACCGTACCCATCGTGGGCTGGCTGAAAACTGCAGTGGGAATATTGTCATAATCTACCGGTCTTGGTTGATTGCCATACAATTGATTCACCAGGGCCATGCCCTCTGCTATCGCTACCGGAGTCAGGTTCATTCGGTTAGTCACATCACCCAGTGCATAGATCGACGGTACATTGGTTTGATAGTTATTGTTGATCTTAATCGCACCTTCCGTGTCCAGTTCGACGCCAAGCGTCTCTAGTCCAAATCCGGTTGAATTCGGTGCTCTGCCAGTGGCATACATCACCATGTCTGTGCTCACTTTGCCGCCATCAATTAACCGCGCTGAGAAGCAATCGCCTGATCTTTCTATCGCTTCAATATCGGTATTGAGAAGAATATGAATACCCTTCTTGGTCATTTCATCAGTCAGAAAATCACGTACATCCTCATCAAAACCACGAAGTAATTTGTCTCCCCGATGACAAATTGTCGTATTCACTCCAAGGCCATGAAGAATGCCGGCAAATTCCACCGCGATATAGCCGCCACCGACAATAACGATACGTTTGGGCAATTGTTTTAGGAAAAACATTGCGTTCGATGTGACGACGTGTTGCTTACCGGGTATGTCGGGAACAGACGGCCAGCCCCCTGTTGCAATCAGTATGCGTTCGGCACTGTATTCGGTACCACCGACAGCGACAGTATGCGCATCGAGCAAATTTGCTTTGCCATTGATAATACTGACGCCTGATTTTTGCAGCAGGTTGTAGTAGACAGTATGTAGGCGCTCAATCTCCTGATTTTTGTTGGTGAGCAAGCTTGTCCAGTTGAAAGTCAATTTACCCACTGTCCAGCCAAAACCCGCTGCTGCATTGAACTGATCTTTGAATTGGGAGGCATAAACAAACAGTTTTTTGGGGACACAACCCACATTAACACAGGTGCCGCCTAAATAACGCTCTTCAGCGATGGCTACCCTTACGCCATGACCGGATGCCATACGGGCTGCACGCACGCCTCCTGAGCCTGCGCCAATCACAAACAGGTCGTAGTCATATTGAGTCACTGGAGTATTCCGTTGATCAATAAAAGGTATGGAATGAAGGACAATTCCGGTTATTTTTTGTTATGTTTTACATAATCCAGCAGGGTATCGACATCGCTTACAGTAAAGGGGTCATCAGGGCAATTATCAACGCGGCCGGGTTCGCTGAATAATTTGATAATCTTTTTATCCTCGACAAGCATTGAATAGCGCCATGAACGATTGCCAAAACCAAAGTTTTCTTTTTTCACCAGCATGTCCATGGCTCGGGTAAAATCGCCATTGCCGTCGGGCAGCATTTTTACATGCTTGATGTCCAGATGCTTGCTCCATTGAAACATGGTAAAGGCATCATTAACACTCACGCAGTAAACTTCATCAATACCCTGATCAATGAGTTCTTGATATTTGGCCTCATAGCCGGGCAAATGTTTGCTTGAGCAGGTCGGTGTAAAGGCGCCGGGAAGCGCGAAAACAACAATTCTTTTCCCCTTAAAGATATCATCGGTGCTGACATCCTGCCAGCGAAACGGGTTGTCGCCTCCGATACTTTCGTCACGAACACGGGTTTTAAAAATCACATCGGGTACAGTTGAAAGCATGTTGAAACTCCTGGGTTTGGTAATATATGAGTCCAGATTTTTATTGCCTATTAATGGGAAATTTTCCTATTTTAATGGCTGCTAGACAATGTGTTGCAGGCTGGATTAGACTGGTATTTAAAATCCGGTAACGCAATAAATAATGTCAGCGCGAACCCACTAGGGTCCACGCTGACATCACTAAAAACTGCAGACTAGGCTGGCAAGCCTAAGCTGCCGCATCCAAAAGTCGATCCAACGTGCTTATATGCGCTTGTTGAGCAGGCAGCAGCTTCATTTGAATCAAAGAACGAACATCCGAAGACAGCTCAGTATCCTGCAGCGCTTCCTCATAATCCTCTGCGCCATTTTTTTCTCCTTTCTGCAAAGCCTTTAGCGCAGCTTTTTTACCCAGAATGTTAGCGCCGCCCTGGACTATTTCCGCCCACGTGCCCCAGGCTCCTGAGTCCTCAGCCGGAGTTCCTCCCAGTCGATTGATGAGTGCCTGTAAACTGGAAACCGCATCTTTATGAGCCTCATAAATGGGCTTTATTGATTCCGATCCGGCGAGTTCGCCATCTTCCTGTAGTTTATCCAATGCCTTTTGATAAGATTCCGTTGCTGTTAATTCATCTTTGAGCAATTTGTTAAGTGTTTCAATGTTATGCATCGTAAAACTCCTCTATGATTATTTCTTGGTTACGTTCAATAGCATCATCACGTTTAAGTATTTACTGACGATTCCTCAGTCGAGGAAATATCCTCTGCATGAGCGCGCTCGAAGATTTCTTTTGCCGTATCAATCGCTTCGCTGCTAGATGTATGGACTGAAATCAAGGCGCTTCCTCCCTTGATTTTTCCTTCATAGCGTCTGGCTTCATACTCCGGAATACCCAGCCCGATCAAGGCTCCCGCCAAGCCGCCCGTGGCGGCGCCGACTGCCGCACCGCTCAACGCACCCATAATGGGGCCTGCGGCGATAAATGCACCGACACCCGGAATAGCCAGACTGCCAATCCCGGCCAACAACCCGATCACAGCGCCAGCGCCCAATCCCACTGTCCCACCAATAGTCGCCCCTTCCGGCGCTTTGGTGTGCTTTTCATGAGCAAAATCCTTGGTGGAGGATTTATCGGGAAGTAGCACGGATATATCATTGTTCGAAAAACCCGCATTCTTCAGGTCATTAACAATGCTCTCTGTCTGATCGATACTTTGGGCGATACAAAAAACTGCTTTACTCATGACACTCTCCCAAGCCTTTATGGCGCTATATTTTCAAGTTGATTATCTACCTGCACTACACCAGGCGTTTGCTTGGCGATTTGTTGCAGTTTCATGCTTTCGGCTTCACTTTTAACAGGCCCGCGTAAAGTCACCACCCCATTCCGTGTGATGATTTTTATATTCTGCGCATTGACTGACAGCAACTCATCTTTAACCACGGCTTGACGTATGGTAGCGGTGATAGTGATATCACTTTCGTTTTCCATTTGATCTTCCGGGGTTAAAGTGGCGTCACTCTTGTCGCGTACATTGCGCCCGGTATTGTCCAATGCCGAGTCGCCGGCCGCCAAATAGATTGCGGCATCCTGCTCGGCTTGAACAGTACCGGTCATCATGTTTAAACCGACCGTTAAAGCGAACATAATTAACGATAATCGTGCAGACATAGTAAACTCCTCATTTTTTAAATGAATGTGGGTGGATTACCCAAAGTTATGAGCGGTTAATTGAACAAAAAATAAATAATGACCAGAACAATCACCGGCACACCCAACAACCAGCCAATTAAATATCTACCAATTTTCATGACGTAACTCCACTAAAAGTAAGTTGATGAAAAGTGTACTGGAAAGACTTTTTAGAGTCTGCTCGGTGTCGTACATTGGAGATAATCGGTTATCTCCAATATATTGGTTTTGATGCTGTGGGAGCATGATTTGGGGAATCCCGTTGATTCAGAACAAGGCGAAGCGCAATCGTAAATTCAATCCATAGGATGGCAAGTTGTGGAATCGATTACTTGATGCGGTTGGAGGCTGTCCTCAGATGGATTGCGAGAGGGGGATCGGGAAGAGCGATAAGCTGCCAAGTGGGTCGCCAGGGCGCGAATGAACCTGCTGCGATATGCCTCTGGCGAGGACAACAGCGGGTCATAGATTTCGTTAGAAATAACTTCCCGATTGAAGACCTGCCAGATTTTTAAAGCCTGGCAGGTTAGGGTGACTGCAAGTAAATTATTTTTGACCGCATCCTTACTTGCCTGGCGGGGACGTCAAGGCTTCTTTGCTTTTTTCACAAGCCGCTAAGGAGGCTTTTTCAGCTGCCATGGCATGTTCCTTTGCTTGCTCCGACTGCTGAGCGTTAACGGCGGCCTTATGATGCATTGCTGCTTGTTCATGAGCCGCAGCCGCCGCCAAGTGTTTCGCGGAGGCATTTTCAGAAGCGGACAGAGTGGATCCCGGATGAGATTGGTCAATGGGGGATCCGGCTGTATGACCCGTGGCTTGCTCTGGAGCGGCCATACCGGCGAACGGTATGGTCATAAGCACAATGGATGCCATAGTGAATTTATTCATGTTTGAACTCCTCAATAGAAAGATTTAACACCGGATGCAGTCGTTACATACGCGGCGGGTCCAGGTATGGCTTAGTTCCATAGTACGAATGAATTTTATCAACCCAAGACTGGTCTGCCATGTCGGGCCAGTCGTTCTTATCGAATCCCGGTGCATTTTTGAGTCGATCCTTTTCCACGTTTAGCACAAAGCGCTTGTTCGCCGTATCGAGCTTCAATGCACTCCACGGTACCGCAAAAAGCTTTTCCCCCATTCCGAGGAAACCGCCAAAGGACAACACCGCATAACACACTTTGCCGTTGGACGTATCCAACATAATTTCCTTGATTTCACCCAAGTTTTCATCTTTTGGGTTACAGACCTCATTTCCAATCAGGGTGTCGGCGCCCATTAGACGAGGACCGGGTCCCCTTTCGTGGCCGGGTTTGCGTTTGTATATACCGTAGGTATCGCGATCTTCGTAGTTCATGTTAATCTCCTATCATAAGTGATATTGATGAGGGTCCTTACTCCCATCCTTGCGATCGCCAGATCCCCATAATCAGAGCGTGAATGATGTTTACTCTAACTTAAGCCAACATACTCGCGAAGATAAACGCAGTCGGTGCGGCACAGAACATAGAGTTATGAGTTTTCTTTGGGACTGGGGGTGATGGTGCCTATGGTAGGATTTCCTGTTTGAGTTAAGGCGCTAAGAAAGCCTGTCAACACGTTGATCGGCATTGACTTGCCTACAACGCCGGCCGTTGTGATAAAACGCAGAGCGTCCTCAACAGACATATCTAATTCCACTACATTTTCATGTGACACAATAACCGTGATTCCACCCATCTGGTAAGTAGCCAATGGGAAAATCCGGTTTTTCATCCGTCATTTCAATAATCCACTGGGGCTGCTCCAGATAAGCCGGGCGCATAGGATTTCTCCACAAGTTATGCTTAATATCCATACACAGCAGTTACTTGTGTTGCTGTTCATGGTGCGGGCCAAAAGCAATCTGGAAAGCGATTTTTTGCCACTGGCTGTCATCAATCCCAGTGAGCAAATCTATCATTTGCTTATCTATGTCAGAACGATAATTGTAGATCTGTTCAACAGTCGAACGGGACAATAAATCACGTGCTCACGCGCATGCATATTGCCAACGGTTTGATAATAGGAATTAAACAAATAACTATAATCCGGGTTTAAGGACTGGTAATTCGGCAGGAAATCCAGTAGCAAAAAGGTTTCATAGAACCATGTCACATGGGCCAGATGCCATTTAGGCGGACTGGTATCGACAATGCTTTGAATTAGATAATCGTCCAGCTTCAATGGAGCGCAAATGGCTGCAATCATATTGCGAATACGTTGGTAGAACGAAATCAAATCTTGCCGGGAATTCAGCAGACGGGCAGGATATTATTGGAGTATGGCTGACATTGAATACTATTTAACCTTTGTCTCTACATTGGAGGTAATGACATAAAAACAGTTATCAACAATGTGCCTGATTATCCAGGTAATCACTGTTTGTTTTGAAGAAATTTTTCCTGATACCCTTCGGGTTAATGCAAATCTGTTACAGACAGATTTGTGACGGTATAATCCAGGCAACATGAATGTGAGTTATGTATTTGTTACAAATTGGCTAAAAATTATTGCTCACCAGGTAGGTTTTTAGCAGTATTCGTTGTAACAAAAGTTTGTTCTAAATAGAATCAACTCAGCTTTTCTCCAGTCGGACTTTAAGCGCGTATTTTTCACGGTCGATTTCTCCCCGGGTACGGATACCAAGCCGGCGTAATAGGGGTAAGGGAGGGCACCATCCTTGCAAACCATGCTGCAAAAGAAACGGCAAAACAATGCCGGGCAGGAATAGCCATTTTCGATTTTTGGTTAAGCCAAGAATTAGACCGGTTAGGGCTAAAGTAGAGGCATTGACCTCAAGCACTCGCTCTATATCCCATTCCTTATCCAGCATTTGAATGCGCTCAAGAATTTCCGCCTTGCTTTTGCCGTTATAACGTTGAATATTTATATCAGTTTGAATATCTATTTCTTCGTTCACATGGGAAGCGGTGGAGCTACGAACGCGATCCAGGCTTGATCTTGTTGAATCTTCAGCATTAAATATAGACATATGAGCCTCCAAATTAATAAACAATAACAAGATTTCGCCGCATAATCACAGCGATATCTGTTCATTACTTGTTTTTAGCCGTTTCTTTCTATTCAGCTACATTAATAGAATTAACAGCAGATTAGCGCTTCCCTGGACTATTTCCGCCCAAGTTCCCCACGCTCCTGAGTCCTCACAGGGAGTTCCTCCCAGTCGACTGATGAGTGCCTGTAAACTGGAAACTGCCTCTTTATGAGCCTCATAAATGGGCCTTAGATCCTTCGATTCGCCCAGTCCTAAAATATTCGTGTAATAATTTGTTAATTGTTGATTTGGCTTGCCTTCAAAAATGCTGTCAAAAAACATGATTATGCACGTTGATTAAAAGTCTAATGGAAAAGCGTCCTAAATTCTGGGCGTTGTCGAACATTGGAGATAAACTATTTTTATCTGACCAGACGCAGGTTTTTCGAAAATTATTTTTGAACTCCCAAATTTCTTTTTTAGTTCAATTTTCCTTCGGTAAACCTTCCAATACTTGTGTAGATGACAAGGTAGCTTAATGAAATGCCGCCCTTGTCATCTACGTCAACCATACGCACTTGCCGGAACCGGGGCTCTGATTGCAGACGAGCTGGATGGAAGATCCTCCTCTATGACTTTGTTTCAGAATTGATCAATGAAAGCGTCTTGTTCTATTGAACTTCGAGTCCGTATTGATGTGGGCTGTTTTCGGTATAGCGTTGCCGTGGGTTTGTCTTATGGCCAATTGCTAATCAGGATTGCTTTTGAAAACCGACGCTTTGAGTCCGCCATTTTCAAAAACCACGGTCCATTGTCCGGTTGGTTCTTCAGTATGCCTGCAATGCCACCGGACCAATATCGATCGATGATCATTTCATAAAACCGGAGCCTGCTGCCTGCCGTCACCGATTCGCAGGGGGTTCCGAGCCCGCAAAAAAAATCTTACGCTGTGTAAGGTAACGAACCGATTTATTGGACTGGCGAACCTATCATGGCTACATGCGAGACGAACCATCGTCCAGGGGCATAGCTTCTGAGTCAGTCCAGGTTGGCAGCCCGCGACATTCCGCAACCGTAAACAGCCGTGTGACGTGGAACCCCCAAGTTTGACCTTTAAAATTTTTGAGGACAAAGTTATGACGAAGACCGCACTTAAACCCGCAATGCAGCACGGAGAGGAAGCCATCACGTTACTCACTGAAGACCACAAGAAGGTAAAAAAACTGTTAGCGGATTTTGCCAGACTCGCCGCCAAGGGCGATGGCAACGATAAAGCAAAAGCAGAAGTAGTTCGGCAGATATGCATGGGGCTGACCATCCATGCCCAAGCCGCGGAAGAAATCTTTTACCCGGCGGTTCGCGCCGTCATCAAGGACAACGATTTGATGGACGAAGCTGACGTAGAGCATGCCGGAGCCAAGAACCTTATTGCGCAACTAGAGGCCATGACACCAGTCACGACCACTATGACGCAACGGTTACCGTGCTCGGCGAGAGCATCGATCATCATGTAAAGGAAGAAGAGGAAAAATGTTTCCTAAGGCAAAGAAAGCCAAGGTCGACACCGCTGCTCTAGTGCTCTAGGTGCTGCTTTGATCCAACGCAAGCACGAGTTGCAGGCGGAGAGAGGCAAAACCCAGCCGGTCAAGGTCAGGAAGGCCCAATCGCGATGAGTGTTGCCAACATTGCATCCTGCTTAGGCAGTCCTGCGGCTTCGTGAATTCCAGTGCCGATATTACCAAAGCGGTGGCAGTGGCACGGGAGGCGCGGAGTCAGTCAAGAATGAAATACAATTCAAATAAACTTAAATAGACGAGAAAACTACCATGGAAATTACAGACAAAGTATCCAATTCCGCACATGCGGCTTACGATAAGATCGCCGATGCAACCAGCCAGGCTGCGGAAACGCTTGGCGAAAAAGGCAAACAACTGAAAAAAACCGAGCAGCAATTGATGAAGAATTGCTCAGGTTTTATCAGCGACAACCCCATAACGTCGGTGAGTATCGCGGTAGCGATCGGCTTTCTGCTGAGCCGATTGGTGAGCGGCCGTTAGATCGGCAAATATCATAAACCCGAACGCTGCAATGACCTGCGGCTCAAACAGAGAGGAATTTATCATGGAAACCATAGACAAAGCACCTAATTCCGCACATGAGGCGGTCGATAAGGTCGCTAGTTAGTGCGACCAATCAGGCTGCAGAAGCGCTTGGCGAAAAAGGCGAACAACTGAAAAATGCCGAGCAGCAATTGATGGAGGATTGCCGCGCTGGAGACGCAGCGGGCGGGCAAGAGCCTGGTGGGCATGATCGTGGCCGGAGTGATGGTTGGCGTGTTGCTGATCGGTGCTTGGCTAGGACTCATGGCCGCCGCCGTGCTGGAACTGGTCGAGCATGACGTCGTGGCAACGAGTAGCGCCATACTGCTTGCCGTCGCATTCAATTTGATGCTCACGCGTTTACTCTTTGGCGTGATACGCCGTAAGAGTCGCTATCTACAATTTCCCGCGACCCTTCGCAGTTTTCAGACCACGCCCTCTGGGCGACGGGATACGGAGAAGACATGATCAAGGGCTTCCTTCTAAAGCGAAACAAACCCAAGTCACTGAGGGCTCAAATCAGGGCTGCGGAGCGAGAGCTATTGAACCGTCAACAAAGGGTCGGTGTTCGCACCGCTACGCTGGCCCGAAACATACACCAACAAGTGACCGCTCCGGCCACTTTGCTGCTGGCGGGCGGCATCGGTTTTATCCTTGGCGAACTTACCCAGCGTCAAACTACCAAATCACGCGGCGCCGCCGATAAGCTACGCACTACCGAGACTACACCCTTGAGGACTGCGCTGAACCTCATGACCTCGATCCATACCTTATACACGGCCTTGCCTCTAGCCTGGATGATGAAGTCCTTCTATCAACAGGACGCGTCGGATCATATGTTCGAACGGCAAATCCAACCGGTGGCAGCGGCTTCAGGTGCATTCAGTAGCCGCGCCGAAGGTCAAAGCGATAACTGCTTGCATCCGGCATAACAGGTCATTCTTGAGCGAGGTAGTTCCATCAAAGCTGCGCTATTCATTATGCAAGCTTTAACAATCGTCGCCGCTGGACTCCCAACGCGAGACCGCTTTTCTTATAAAGTGACATTTTTATCACCCACAGCGCCGCGGCAACACGTTGCCGTCGCGCAAAATCAACTGGAGATTCATGATGACCAAAGCCAAAACAGAGGTTCTAGCTGTCAAAAGCAAATCGACACAGTCTGGGCCAGAAGAAGTAACAGTTTCAGTCGCTAGTGGTGGAGAGTGGCACCAGACGGCCTCCGGCGATCAGCCTGTGTTGACGACGAATCAGGGTTTGCCGGTTTCCGACAATCAGAACTCCCTGAGAGCCAATCCGAGCGGTCCGACGCTGCTGGAAGATTTCATCCTGCGTGAAAAAATCACGCATTTCGACCACGAGCGGATTCCCGAGCGCGTCGTCCATGCGCGCGGTACGGGTGCGCACGGTTTTTTCGAACTGATCCAATCCCTGGAAAAATACACAACAGCCAAAGTGCTGACCGAAGTGGGCGAGCAAACGCCTTTGTTCACACGTTTCTCAACCGTAGCCGGGGGGGCCGGCTCGGCCGATACCCCGCGCGATGTTCGTGGCTTCGCCGTCAAGTTTTACACGAAAGAGGGCAATTGGGATCTGGTCGGCAATAATATCCCGGTGTTTTTCATTCAGGATGCCATCAAATTTCCCGACCTCGTTCATGCCGTCAAGATGGAACCCGATCGCGGCTTTCCGCAGGCAGCGTCGGCGCATGACACCTTCTGGGACTATATTTCACTGACACCGGAATCGATGCATATGGTGATGTGGATCATGTCCGACCGCACCTTGCCGCGTTCGCTACGGATGATCGAAGGCTTCGGTATTCATAGCTTTCGTCTGGTCAATGCAGCGGGCGAATCGACCTTCGTGAAATTCCATTGGCGGCCGAAACTCGGTTTGCAATCCACCCTCTGGGACGAGGCGGTCAAGATTGCCGGCGCCGATTCCGACTTTCATCGCCGCGACCTGTTCGAAGCGATCAGCGCCGGCGATTTTCCGGAATGGGACTTGGCTGTGCAGTTGTTCTCGCAAGAGGAAGCCGATGGCTTCCCATTCGATCATCTCGATGCGACCAAACTGATACCGGAAGAACTCGTGCCGCTACAAGTTATCGGGCGCATGGTGCTCAACCGCTGGCCGGACAATTTTTTTGCGGAGACAGAGCAAGTGGCTTTTTGCCCGTCCCATGTCATGCCCGGCATCGATTTCTCCAACGATCCGTTATTGCAGGGGCGTCTGTTTTCGTATCTGGACACACAGTTATCCCGCCTGGGTTCGTCGAATTTCCACCAGATACCCGTGAATGCGCCGCAGTGCCCGTTCGCCAATCACCAGCGCGACGGTCATATGCAAATGGCGCAACCGGCCGGGCGCGTGGCCTACGAACCGAATACCCTGGCAGAGGATTCCCCATGCGAACAACCGGAGAGGGGTTTTCGCAGCGCAGCGATGGACGAGACCGGCGCAAAGGGTCGGATTCGGGCGGAGAGCTTTGCCGACCATTACAGCCAGGCACGGCAATTCTATCTCAGCCAGTCTCCTTACGAACAGGCGCATCTTGCCTCCGCTTTGGTATTTGAGCTCTCGAAGGTCGAGCATCCGCATATCCGTGATGCCATGGTCGGTCACCTGCGCCATATCGAAAAGGACCTCGCACAACGGGTCGCCTCTGGCCTCGGTATGAGCGAACTGCCGCAGGCGCCAACTACTGCTGTTGCAGTTCAGGAGTTGGACCTATCCCCGGCGCTGCAGCTTATAGGCAAGATGAAGGATACGCTCGAAGGTCGTGCTATCGGGGTATTGATCGCGGACGGATCGGACGCGGCAAGCATCGAAGCTGTCAAGCAGGAAGTCGCCGCTGCAGGCGCAAAAGTGAAGCTTATCGCCGCGAAAATCGGCGAAGCGAAACTCGCCAACGGCTCGCTTTTGAAAATCGATGGCCAATTGGCCGGCACGCCGTCGGTTATGTTCGACGCGGTCGCCATCATTCTTTCCAGCGAAGCCGCCGCGTTATTGGGCAAGGAAGCCGCCGCCATCGAATTCGTACGCGCCGCCTTCGGTCATCTGAAAGCGATCGGCGTTGACAAAGGTGGCGAAGCCTTAGTGAAAACAGCGGCTATCGAACAAGACGCCGGTGTGATTGACATCGGTAACCTGGATCACTTCATTGCCGCAGCCAAGACACGTCAGTGGGGCAGGGAAGCGAGCATCAGAACACTCGCTTGATAAGGATATTATTGCTCTTGTGGGCGTCAAGGCCCTTTTGATTTCAGGCGTGATATCTTTATTACGCCTGAATTGACAGCGGTGGACTCATGGCATTCACTCTCGATTCCACCGGTTTTGGAAACACATCATCGCTATGATAGGATGCCAAACCGATTCATTTTTTAATCTTGTTTTTCATGCAAAAAAATACCCCTTATATTCTTTTTCTGGCCTTTGTATTGTTAGTAACGGTCTCTTTTTTCCTATTGATTAAAGATTTTTTATTAGCCTGTTTTTGGGCCATTATTTTGGCGGTAGTTTTTGATCCTGTTTATCAGCGGTTTAGGCTATATTTTAAAAATTCGGAAATACTGCCGTTGTTTTTAACCATGATGATGATTATCCTGGTTTTTGTGATCCCTTTGTTAACCATTACCTTGATGATAACGGAGGAAAGCACAATCTTTTATCAAAAAATTCAAAGCGGGGAAATAAACCCTCAAGTCTATTTTCAAGAAACTCTCGCGCTTCTTTTGCCAAAATTCAATAAGCTTTCACATATACAAGCATTGAGCGTTGAGCAGATAAGCGTCTCAGTAGGGGATTCCTTTACACAAGCAGTAAAATATATAGCACAACAACTCCCCGCATTGACCCAGAACTTATTAAATCTTATCGTTCAATTTGTCTTGGCTTTCTACATTCTGTTTTTTCTATTGCGGGATGGTAATCTCTTGATAAGAAAACTCATTTCTCTGGTTCCAATTGGAGACAACATCGAAACAGAATTATTTGAACGTTTCACCAGCGTAGCCAAAGCGACTGTTAAAGGTGGGTTAATAGTCGCTATCATTCAGGGGAGTATAGGGGGATTATTATTTTGGTTTGTAGGTATTCCCGCCGCTTATTTATGGGGTATGTTAATGATAGTTTTATCTTTATTGCCGATAGGCAGCACTCTAATTTGGGGGCCCGCCGCGGTAATTCTATTATTACAAGGTCAAACTTTAAAAGCGGCTATTGTTTTTACAGTCGGTATTTTAGTCATTGGCATGATGGATAATTTTCTACGGCCGCGCCTGATAGGTAAAGACAGTAAAATGTCAGATTATCTGGTACTGGTATCAACCCTGGGTGGATTAACCTGGTTTTCATTAACAGGATTTGTATTAGGTCCCATCATTGCGGCTTTATTCGTTACTTGTTGGGAGATAATGGGAAAATATAACAAAACAAGTAACATGTAATGAAGCCTAACTCTGAAGTAGCCGGTTCAGCAGGTAATAAGCCAGTTTTTAACAATTGCGGTAATCAGTTTAATGAATCTTAACGAATATCCATTTAACCCGCGTGCATGCTTTTAACGATCTTCTAGCTATTGCCCTGCTGGAATCTGGTTGGCCCAAATGAGATGGCCGAAGCGCTTAAACAACTGTATGACAGATTGTTATGTCATAGACGGATTTGACCGCGGTATATTTTTTCTTTTTAGTGAAATTTAAAGCCTTTAACTTTTATTTTTCTCACCATTAACACTGCCAACAACGCCGGCTGTTGCGATAAAACGCAGAGCATCCTCAACAGACATATCTATTTCTACTATATTTTCACGTGACATAATGACCGTGTTGCCACCCATCTGATAACTGAATGGCAAAAAGACGGCAACTTGGTCATCGGCAATAAAAGTATGTGAATGCTCTTCGATATCAGAAACTGTAATAAAACCTATCTGTTGACCATTGAAGAGAGGTATATTTACCAAAACTACTTTATTAAATTTCCCTTTCTGTTCACTGGAAAAAAGAGAAATAAAATCGCGTATCGCTGTATATATGCTTTTAACAACGGGAATCTGGAGCACAAGCTCTTCAAAGCTAATGAACAGTCTGGGAAAAGTTCGAGTCTCCAGAAAGCTTCCGAAAAAATAGGCTACAGCAAGACCCAATACAAACCCCAAGCCTTTTATGTACCAGCTGTCAGGTAAGAAAAACTTGAAGATATTTCCCAGCACCAATTCTGCAGTGTCGGCAAGCCAGAGGAGCAAATAAAGGGTGAGTATAAGGGGGATAATAGCGATTAACCCTTTGAAAAAGGTTTTACTGACCGGCTTCATTTTTTTATTTCCGATTAAAGTCATTGGCCTATATCATTTGGCGAAGTTGACGACCACTCCTGCATTGCTTGATCTCCCGGACGATCTACTTTAACCTTGCCGCCCTCCGTTGAGGTTACCCAGCTTACCGGAATGTAATGGTGCTGACCGGTCTTATCTTTCTTCAGCTTGATGGTACCCGCACCCTCCATATGATCGACAGTGGCAAACTGGCCGTCCTGGGAACAGACAACGGGCATATCAGGTTTAATCTGGTCGGTGTTAATCATAGATTTTCTCCGGTTGGCTCAATTTGAAAGTCTGAGCGAATTGAATTGATAATTCTTAAATTAAAAACTGCATTACGAGCAATAGCAACATCAAGTTTAAGTATTTACTGACGATTCCTCAGTCGAGGAAATATCCTCCGCATGAGCGCGCTCGAAGATTTCTTTTGCCTTATCAATCGCTTCGCTGCTAGATGCATGGACTGAAATCAAGGCACTTCCTCCCTTGATTTTTCCTTCATAGCGTCTGGCTTCATACTCCGGAATACCCATCCCGATCAAGGCTCCTGCCAAGCCGCCCGTGGCGGCGCCGACTGCCGCACCGCTCAACGCACCCATAATGGGGCCTGCGGCGATAAATGCACCGACACCCGGAATAGCCAGACTGCCAATCCCGGCCAACAACCCGATCACAGCGCCAGCGCCCAATCCCACTGTCCCACCAATAGTCGCCCCTTCCGGCGCTTTGGTGTGCTTTTCATGAGCAAAATCCTTGGTGGAGGATTTATCGGGAAGTAGCACGGATATATCATTGTTCGAAAAACCCGCATTCTTCAGGTCATTAACAATGCTCTCTGTCTGATCGATACTTTGGGCGATACAAAAAACTGCTTTACTCATGACACTCTCCCAAGCCTTTATGGCGCTATATTTTCAAGTTGATTATCTACCTGCACTACACCAGGCGTTTGCTTGGCGATTTGTTGCAGTTTCATGCTTTCGGCTTCACTTTTAACAGGCCCGCGTAAAGTCACCACCCCATTCCGTGTGATGATTTTTATATTCTGCGCATTGACTGACAGCAACTCATCTTTAACCACGGCTTGACGTATGGTAGCGGTGATAGTGATATCACTTTCGTTTTCCATTTGATCTTCCGGGGTTAAAGTGGCGTCACTCTTGTCGCGTACATTGCGCCCGGTATTGTCCAATGCCGAGTCGCCGGCCGCCAAATAGATTGCGGCATCCTGCTCGGCTTGAACAGTACCGGTCATCATGTTTAAACCGACCGTTAAAGCGAACATAATTAACGATAATCGTGCAGACATAGTAAACTCCTCATTTTTTAAATGAATGTGGGTGGATTACCCAAAGTTATGAGCGGTTAATTGAACAAAAAATAAATAATGACCAGAACAATCACCGGCACACCCAACAACCAGCCAATTAAATATCTACCAATTTTCATGACGTAACTCCACTAAAAGTAAGTTGATGAAAAGTGTACTGGAAAGACTTTTTAGAGTCTGCTCGGTGTCGTACATTGGAGATAATCGGTTATCTCCAATATATTGGTTTTGATGCTGTGGGAGCATGATTTGGGGAATCCCGTTGATTCAGAACAAGGCGAAGCGCAATCGTAAATTCAATCCATAGGATGGCAAGTTGTGGAATCGATTACTTGATGCGGTTGGAGGCTGTCCTCAGATGGATTGCGAGAGGGGGATCGGGAAGAGCGATAAGCTGCCAAGTGGGTCGCCAGGGCGCGAATGAACCTGCTGCGATATGCCTCTGGCGAGGACAACAGCGGGTCATAGATTTCGTTAGAAATAACTTCCCGATTGAAGACCTGCCAGATTTTTAAAGCCTGGCAGGTTAGGGTGACTGCAAGTAAATTATTTTTGACCGCATCCTTACTTGCCTGGCGGGGACGTCAAGGCTTCTTTGCTTTTTTCACAAGCCGCTAAGGAGGCTTTTTCAGCTGCCATGGCATGTTCCTTTGCTTGCTCCGACTGCTGAGCGTTAACGGCGGCCTTATGATGCATTGCTGCTTGTTCATGAGCCGCAGCCGCCGCCAAGTGTTTCGCGGAGGCATTTTCAGAAGCGGACAGAGTGGATCCCGGATGAGATTGGTCAATGGGGGATCCGGCTGTATGACCCGTGGCTTGCTCTGGAGCGGCCATACCGGCGACCGGTATGGTCATAAGCACAATGGATGCCATAGTGAATTTATTCATGTTTGAACTCCTCAAGTGATTTATAGAGATATGTTTGGCCGCTATACCTTCATTCACTACTATCCGGGGCAGCCCTACTGTTGCACGATCATTTTACGGCTTTCCGCTAATCGACAGGTCGTAATCCCGATTGCCACGGTTTTTAGCCGCAAACGGTTTGCTTAGCTTGTGCGTCATTGCCGGCCGCAGCTTTTGCGAACCGGCTTTCTTCACTTCCATTCGGCTAGCATTCGGACCGACCCCAGACGATAGCCCGGATGATCTGGTTAAAAAGTGCTCCCTCTCTTTTTGCATCCAGTCGAGGGCCGCTTGCGCCTCCTTGCGTAATTTGAACGGTCCATGAAACGCGGCGTGACCGTTAAATCGCCTTACCCGAATATGTTCCGGCCAGTTGACGACATAATAGCCGGGCGCCAAGGTCTGGCCGTGGTTGGTGCAATACCTTCGCTGAAAAGACTCCGAATCGACGAGCCGGAAATCACTTATGACTGCGACAATCTCGAAAATATCATAATTTGCATCCATCGATTAGTCCTCCTTGTTGTTATAGAATGATTCAACACCGGATGCAGTCGTTACATGTTCATATTTCTGTTTGACCGCACTCCATGCCACCCGGCGCGCCCGCTCTTCGTCTTGCCCATATTCGTCCCAAGCGCTGTTATAAGCCGCACGGTAGATTTCCTGGGCGTGTTTCGGTAAATGTTCCCGCACCGGTTCGGGCAAATCGTTCAAGTCTTTATAGGGCATGTCCTACCTCCGCTAGGATGGTTGCTTGGCATTGAGGGCAGCAAAGTCGATATCTGCAACTAAGTCTCTCGCTTAATTTTCTGTTGGCTGCGCCCGACGTGAATCGGGGGGCGTGGTCGATGCCGTCACGCGCCAGACGATATTGCCGACATCATCGGCGACCAGTAACGCCGCATGCTTGTCGAGCACGACGCCGACGGGGCGCCCGAACGCATCGCCATCGGCGCTAACAAAGCCCGTCAGTACGTCGATCGGATCGCCGAAGGGCTTGCCTGCTCTAAAAGGTACAAAGATTACCCGGTAGCCACTGCGCGGTTTACGATTCCATGAACCGTGCTGACCAATGAAAACTCCGTTGTCGAATGGCGCCGGCCATGCTCCGCTCCTGGAATAAACCAGGCCGAGCGAACCGGTGTGCGGCCCGATTGCATAATCCGGCACCCTGGCCTTGGCGACCAGGTCGGGCCGCTGAGGCTGCACCCGTTCGTCCGGATGCTGACCATAGTAGCTGTAAGGCCAGCCGAAGAAGCTGCCGTCGGGTACCGAAGTCAGGTAATCCGGAACCAGGTCGCTGCCGATTTCATCGCGTTCGTTGACCACGGTCCAAAGTGCCCCGCCATCCGGTTCCCAGGCGAGTCCGTTGGGATTGCGCAGACCGGACGCATAGATGCGGTAGCTTCCGCGCTTCGGGTCCACCTCCCAGATGGCGGCGCGGCCGACCTCTTGGTCGATGCCGTTCTCGGCGGCATTACTGTTCGATCCCACCGTCACATAGAGTCGTGCCTCGTCCCGGCTGGCGATGAGGTTCTTGGTCCAGTGATGATTGATTGGGCCCGCCGGCAGGTCCAGCACCTTGGTCCCGGGCTGAGCGATCCGGATTTCGCCCTCGGTATAGGGAAATCTCACCACCGCATCGGAGTTGGCCACGTAGAAGTCGTTGCCAATCAGCGCCATGCCGAAGGGCGAGTTTAGCCCCTCGATGAACACCGACCGTGTTTCCGCCACGCCGTCACCATCGGCATCGCGCAGCAAAGTGATGCGATTGGCGCTGGGTACGCCTGCGCCAGCCTTGTTCATGACCCACTTCATAAACCAGCCTCTGATGCCCTCTGCGTCCTTGGGTCTAGACGGCGCATTGGTCTCGGCGACTAATACGTCGCCGTTGGGAAGCACAGTCAACCAGCGCGGGTGATCGAGTCCGCCAGCAAAGGCGTTTACGGCCATCCCAGGCCCCGCCAGCGGTTTTCGATTCGCGGGCCAGCCCACGGCCTGGGCGATATTCACCGTGGGAATCAACGTGGGGTTGGGCGGCGGCAGTTGGGGGTGAGGGCCGACGCCCGCCGCAACCGGCAACTGCGCCACCTCTCCACATGCTGTTAGCGCTATCGCTGCCACAGTGAACAACAAGGGTCTTGGGTACATAGCCAAAGAACCCGATTCACCCTTAGTACTTGTCGCTTCCCATTTGCCGGCAACTCTCGGCACATTCCTTACATGCCTCGACGCACTCCTCCATGCCGCCGATTTTTTCGCAATCCGTAGCGCATGCCTCGCAGACTTCGGCGCAGACCGCGCATAGATGATGCGAAAATTGAGAACTGCTGAGCTGAAAATTGGCCGACGTCTGGCAAATCTCGGCGCAGTTCATCAGGAGGCGGAAGTGTTTGGGTTTAACATGTTTGCCGCCGGCCTCCAGGCAGTGGTTCATCGCGGTTGCCAGACAGATCTGATGGCAGTGGCTACAAGCCTCGATACAGGCTTGTGTGGCGTGTTCAGAGGGGGTGTGAGCTAATTGGGTCATGGAATTCTCCTATGCTAAAAAACAAGCGCGGACAAAAATGTCCACGTCATCTCGACCTGAAACCAAGCTTCGGGACGAAATCGGGTTTCGTCAAAACCTTAAAGAATCTTAGTGTTTAAATTAGCTGCAGTCAGTACGTTGGCGCGCATATCCGGCTGTTGAAAGAGTCAATCTCCCCAAAAATGATTGATATCGAAAAATTTTCGAAACACTTTCTCTTTCCAGATTATTTTTTAGATGGTGTGCCCGGTTTAGTGTAGCTACTTCTGTTTTTCAGCCCTTGACCACAAATTCAATAGTCATCATTCATCAGCTTATGTGCGGAACCGCATCGACTGCGGTCGACTTTATAGTTAGCCTTATTTTTAACAACGCTGGAAAGAGTAAGCGAAAGATAGGAGGCACAAACTATGGTGAACTACCAGTATTTAATCATCGGCGGCGGGATGGCCGCAGCCGCTGCGGTGGATGGTATCCGCGAAGTCGATCCAACCGGCGGCATCGGGCTGATCAGCGCGGAGCTTGACGCTCCGTACGATCGACCACCCCTGTCAAAGGCGCTCTGGAAGGGCAAGCCCTTGGACAGCATCTGGCGCAAGCTGGAGAGCAAAGAGGCCAAGGCTCACCTTGGCCGTGTCGTCAAAGAAATTGTTCCCACTCAAAAACGCGTCGTGGACGACAAGGGGGATATTTTCACCTATCAAAAACTCTTGCTGGCTACGGGCGGCAAGCCACGACGCCTTCCGTTCGGCAATGACAAGATCATTTACTTCCGCACCCTGCCGGACTACCGGCGCCTTCGTGCTATGACCGAAACGGGGCGGCGGTTTGCCGTGATTGGTGGCGGGTTTATCGGCTCGGAAATCGCTGCGGCGCTGGCTCTGAACGGAAAAGAAGTGGTGATGATTTTCCCTGGTAAAGCTATTGGAGATCGCGTCTTCCCCAGTCCTCTCGCTCAGTTTGTGTCCAACTTCTACAAGCAAAAGGGCGTTGAGGTGTTGGCCGGCGAAGAGATTGTTGGTTTGGAAACACGCGGCAACCAACATGTTTTGCAAACGCGTACTAATCGCGAAATCGTGGTCGACGGCGTGGTGGCAGGAGTCGGCATCGAGCCGAACGTTGAGCTTGCCCAAACAATCGGGCTCGAGGTGGAAAACGGAATCGTCGTGGACGAGTTTTTGCGCACCAGCCATCCCGACATCTATGCAGCGGGAGACGTTGCCGCATTCTACAACCCTGCGTTGGGAAAGCGCATCCGCGTCGAACATGAAGACAACGCAAATTCAATGGGACGATTGGCGGGGCTGAACATGGCAGGCAAGTCTGAGCCTTATCATCACCTGCCATTCTTTTACTCCGACATGTTCGATTTGGGATACGAAGCCGTAGGCGAAGTGGACGCACGCTTGGAGACTTTTGCCGACTGGAAGCGACCCAACGAGGAAGGCGTCATCTACTACTTGCAGAACGATCGCGTGCGAGGCGTGTTGCTGTGGAATGTATGGGAACAGGTGGAAGCCGCTCGCCAATTAATTGCCGAGCCTGGTCCGCTCACGCTCAAGGATCTCAAAGATCGGTTGCCGGCTAAAACTTCAAATCCGAAACCGCATTCATGAGACCGGATTCGTTTTTGCTGAAGCCCATATCACTTTTTACGACTGGATCTCATGGTCTGGATATTGCGCCGCCTGAGAGGCCGCAGCTTCTCGGGTTACTGGTAAGCACCTCTGGCTATGCACAAGGGACCGTCGCTCAAGAAACTCAAAAATAAACAATGATTCCGCTGAGAATAAAAAGGTTGCCGAGTACGAGGAATAAAGCATGCCAAAGGAAAAACCTTTACCGCTGGTAATGACGATAGGCCATTCGACGCACACGCTCGAGGAATTCATCCGCCTGCTTAAGGCACACGGGGCAACGTGCGTAGTGGATGTCCGCACCATTCCGTGTTCCCGGCACAATCCGCAATTCAACAAGGCTACCTTGCTCTGTTCGCTAAAGAAAGTCGGCTTGGAATATGTTCACATGCCTGGACTCGGCGGCCTGCGTCATGCAAAGATCGATTCGCTGAACGTGGGCTGGCGTAATGCCTCCTTTCGAGGATTTGCAGATTACATGCAAACACCCGAGTTTGCGCAGAGTCTCGAAGAATTGATTCGTCTGGCGAACCAATACCAAATCGTCTTGATGTGCGCTGAAGCGGTGCCGTGGCGCTGTCATCGCTCACTCATCGCAGATGCCTTGCTGGTCCGTGGTATTCGCACCGAGGACATCATGAGTGCAACTCACCGTCAAGTTCATACTCTCACGTCGTTTGCCAACGTTCGGGACCGCTCGATCATATATCCATCCGAGGAGTTTGGGAGTACACAAATGCAGCCTTCGGCCAAACACGCCCGGCCGCAGCCCATCACGAAAATCATGCCTAAAGAAGATAAACTGTGAAACACATACAATCATGAAGCAAACCTGGGAGCATAAGGTGCGCTTGGACGTCGATCTTCCCCCGCGCGCGGACGCGGCAGTCATACCGGATCGCGTACGCTATCCGTCAGCCCGTGGCTCCAGCGACTCTTTGATGAACGAACAGCGGCTCGACCAGCTTCAGCGTGCTGCATTCGGCTACTTCCTGCAAGCGGTAAATCCGGCCAATGGACTGATCGCCGACAACTCGCGCGCGAATTCGCCGGCCAGCATTGCCGTCGTCGGATTCGCCCTGTCGGTCTATCCGGTGGCGGTGGAACGCGGCTGGATGGCGCGCGCCGACGCGGTCAAACGCAGTCTTTCCGTGTTGCGTTTCTTTCGTGACAGCGATCAAAGCGGCAGCCCGGAGGCGACCGGCTTCAAGGGTTTCTACTATCACTTTCTCGACATGCACACCGGTGCTCGAATCTGGCGCTCGGAGCTGTCGACCATCGACTCCGCGCTGCTGATCGCCGGCGCGCTGACCGCAAGCATGTACTTCACCACGAATACGCCTGAGGAAACCGAACTGCGCGAACTCGTCGAGACGCTATACCTTCGCGTCGACTGGCGATGGTCGCAGGGTGGAGCTGCGACCATCAGGCAAGGCTGGAAGCCGGAATGTGGATTCCTGCACTACGGGTGGGATGGTTACAACGAGTCTATCATCCTTTACGTCCTCGCGATGGGCTCGCCGACGCATCCGCTCAAGGACGACAGCTACGAGGCCTGGACGGCAACCTATCAATGGGAACATCTGTACGGCTACGATTATCTGTATGCGGGACCACTGTTCATGCACCAGTACTCGCATGCCTGGATCGACTTTCGCGGCATTCGGGATCGCTTCATGCGCGAGAAGCGCTGTGACTATTTCGAGAACAGCCGACGAGCCATTGAGGTTCAGCGTGAGTATGCGCGGCGCAACCCGCACAGGTTCGTCGGTTATGACGAAAACTGCTGGGGCCTGACGGCCTGTGACGGCCCGAGCAATCTGTTGCCCGAACTGGCCAACGAGCGGCGCCGCTTGTTCGGCTATGCCGCGCGTGGCGTACCGTACGGGCCCGACGACGGAACTCTCAGCGGGTGGGCGGCGCTGGCATCGCTGCCGTTCGCGCCTGAGATCGTCTTATGCGCCGCAGGCAACATGCTGCAACATTATCCCGAGATGCTGACCGCTCAGCAGTACACCAGCAGTTTCAATCCGACTCTCGCCACTGCCGACAGTAGTGCCTGGGTTTCGGACGGCCACTTCGGGCTAGACCAGGGCATCATGGTGATGATGATCGAAAACTATCGCACCCAACTGATCTGGCGGCTGATGCGGGACTGTCCCTATGTCGGCGCCGGTTTACGGCGCGCCGGATTCCGCGGCGGCTGGCTTTAGCCGCTTTCTTTATTCAAGGATCATAACCATGCAGCAGCGCATCGCCCCTTACTCGACTGCCCCGCCGGATGCGCACGATCGCGAGCGGCTGAGAAACGTGCATCCAGCCGGATGGCGCAATCCGCAGCCGGCTGGCCGGTACAGCCTGGTGGTTATCGGTGCCGGTACGGCAGGACTGGTGGCGGCGTACGCCGCAGCGGCACTGGGCGCTAAGGTCGCACTGATCGAGCGCGACTTGCTTGGAGGCGACTGTCTTAATGTTGGCTGCGTGCCGTCTAAAGCTATCATCCGCACAGCACGGCTGTACGCCGAGATGCGCAATGCCGAGCAGTATGGCGCGCAAGTCCCGAGCGATATTCGCGTTGACTTTGCTGCCGTGATGGAGCGCATGCGCGGTATTCGCGCCCGCATCAGTCGCTCCGATTCAGTACAACGACTGATCGCGGCCGGCGTGGATGTCTTCTTCGGCCAGGCGCGCTTTATCGGAATCGATACGCTGACCGTGGATGGCATGAAACTACGCTTCAAAAAGGCACTTATCGCTACGGGCGCACGGCCGAACACAACCTGTATTCCCGGCCTCGTCAAGACCGACTACCTGACTAACGAGAATATCTTCGACCTGACCGAGCTGCCACGCCGCCTGCTGGTCATCGGCGGCGGCCCGCTCGGCTGCGAATTGGCGCAGGCGTTCTGCCGCTTCGGAGCACAGACCATTATTGCGCAGGAAAAACCGCTGTTCCTGCCCAAGGAAGAGCGCGACGCCGCACAGCTCCTCTCGGATGCATTTGCGCGCGACGGCATCGAGGTGCGCCTGAACACCCGAGCCGTCAACGTGCGCTTGGAAGGCGGGCAGAAACTCGTCGATCTGGTTAGCGACGACTACAGCATCACGGTAGCGGTCGATGCCATTCTGGTCGGCACAGGCCGGATACCGAATGTTGATGGCCTTAATCTGGAAGCCGCGGGCGTCGATTTCGACACTATCACAGGCATCCGGGTCGATGATTTCCTGTGCAGCAGCAACCGGCGCATTTATGCCGCCGGCGATGCCTGCCTGGAACACAAGTTCACTCATACCGCCGATGCGTCGGCGCGCATCGTGGTTCAGAATGCGCTGTTCCTAGGTCGTAAGCGTCTGAGTGCACTGACGATTCCGTGGTGCACCTACACCGATCCGGCAATTGCTCATGTCGGCCTTTATGTACGGCAGGCGCGCGAACGGAACATTCCGGTGAAGACTTTCACCATCCCGATGCATGACGTTGATCGTGCGATCGCCGACGACGATGAGGTGGGGTTCGTGAAGATCCACGTCAAGGAGCGGACGGACCGGATTCTCGGCGCGACAATCGTCGCCCGTCATGCGGGCGATATGATCAACGAGATCACGCTGGCGATGGTCGCGGGGATCGGATTGCGTACCCTCGCCCACGTCATCCACGCCTATCCGACCCAGGCTGAAGCGATCAAGAAGGCGGCTGACGCTTACAACCGCACGCGTCTGACGCCGAGACTCCAATGGCTGCTGCGGCGCTGGCTGACTTGGTGACCTCTTTTTGGAATGACTCGCGCGGGCGAAATCTAGCAAGACCGTCAATCCATATTTGATCAAGTCGCTGATACGCTCGACCGTCAGATCGGCAGCCGGATATTTGTTGTCAATATCCAGCAGGAACACCACCTCGTTCGCCGCTGTCATTTTGCCACCTTCACTGATATTGGGTTATGCCAGTTTCCGCTTGCCGCAATGAGAGTATCAGCTTGTTTCGGCCCCCAGCTGCCGGGCTTGTAGCGGTGAGCCTTGTGGTGGGCATTAAGAATTGGATCGACTACAGCCCAGGCGGCCTCAACCGCATCCTCGCGGGTAAAGAGCGCTCCGTCGCCAGCCATGGCGTCTTCCAAAAGTCGCTCGTAGGGTGTTTCCTGTCCTGGCTGTTCATCCAGCAAGTAGAGTTCGCGCTGGTCGCCGACGAACTCCTTGCCTGCGCGCTTGACGCGCGCGGCGATGGCAACGGCGGAGTTAGGGGAGAGCCGGAAACGCAGATAATTGGCACGCCCGGCCACGGGAGCGGAATCGTCGAACAGCTTTTGCGGTGGCGGCTTTAACTCCACCAGAACCTCGGCCGCTGTTGCAGCCAGACATTTGCCGGACCGCAGATACCACGGCACTCCTTCCCAGCGCCACGAATCGATAAAAAGCCGAAGGGCGCAGAAGGTTTCGACGTCCGAGCCCTTTGCCACGCCAGGCTCTTTCCGGTAGCCTGAGTACTGTCCACGCACCACATCGTCAGGATGCAGGGGACGCATGGCCTGGAACACCTTGGCTTTCTCGCTATGGACGGCCCCAAAGCCCTGATATGCTGGAGGCTCCATGGCAAGCAACGCGACAATCTGGAACAAATGATTCTGGATAACGTCGCGCAGGCAACCGACACTTTCGTAAAATGCGCCGCGACTTTTCACACCGAAATCCTCGCACAGCGTGATCTGCACGCTGGCCACACAATTACGGTTCCAGATCGGCTCAAGGAACGAATTGGCGAAACGGAAATAAAGGATATTCATTATCGCCTCCTTCCCTAGATAGTGGTCGATGCGGAAGATCGAGTCTTCTGTAAACACTGACAGCGCGATGCGATTGAGTTCTCGGGCCGAAGCCAGGTCGCGTCCGAAGGGCTTTTCAACGATGACGCGCGCCTGATCGGCTAGGCCCGCAGCACCGAGCCCCTTGATAACCGTCGCGAACAGCGCGGGTGGGATGGCGAGGTAATGCGCCGGATGTAGGGCATCGCCCAGCGTCTGCTTGAGTGCTTTAAACGTGTTCAGGTCGTTGTAATCACCACCCACATACTGGAGCAGAGAAAGCAGGTGATCGCGGGCGCTTCGATCATCGATCTTGCCGGCTTGCTTGATACTGTCCGTCGCCTGTTTGCGCACTTGCGCGAGGCTCCACTTTGAGGAGGCGACGCCTACCACCGGCACGTTGAGGGCGCCGCGCTTAACCATCGCATAGAGCGCCGGAAAGATCATCTTGTGGGCGAGGTCGCCAGTCACGCCAAAGATCACCAGCGCATCAGTTGGCCTCGTGCGATTAAAGGCATTGCTCATCACTTATGTGTTAACACTTTTCTAGATACAAAATTAAGCAGATTTCAAATGCATTTCATAGCTCTGTGAATCGGCGTCCAATTTTTACTAGGATTGTAAAAAAATAGTAAAAACAATGTTGTATAAATTGTTTTCGGTCGGTTTTGATGCTACGAATTGGTAAATATTCGACGCCGTTCCCCATTGAGTACATGATCAAAAAACCCGATTCACGCTTAGTGAAGGGCGCTCCCCATTTGCCGGCAACTCTCGGCACATTCCTTACATGCCTCGATACAGGCTTGCATGGCGTGTTCAGAGGGTGTGTTGGCTAATTGGGTCATGGAATTCTCCTGTGCTAAACAAGCGCGGACAAAGATGTCCACGTCACCTCGACCTGGAACCAAGCTTCGTGGCGATCCTGGGTAGCGCCAAAATCTTGCAAGCACACTAGCCGTAAAACGAGCCGCAGTCGGTACGGTATCTAACTTATACCCATCCACTGGGGTCAGCGATGGGATATCGCTGCCGTCGGGTAATATCGCCGTCCTGGCGCTTGTGCCGACGCGTCTGGTTGACGGAAGGATTTCATCATCCAAACGAGAGGCAAGGCCCTGTAAAAAGTGTGGACCGAGGTCACAAGGTTCAGCACGGCTCTTAAGGGTGTAGTCCTGTCGGCGCTTGGTTTATCGGCAGCGTCGCCACGGAATCTGGGGGATTGGCGCTTGGTGATTTCGCCGATGATAAATCCGATGCCGGCCGCCAGCAGCAAGGTCGCAGGAGTGGTCATCTGTTGGTGTATCTTCCGTAACAGCCTATCGGCGCGAACACCGACTTCCCGTCGACGTTTCAACACCTGCCGCTCCGCATGCCTGATTTGAGACGTCAGAGACTTGGGTCTGCTTGGGTTTAGACTATAGGCCTTGATCATGATTTCTCGGCTTCCTGAGGTCCTGGGGGGATGGGCTGAAGACTGCGGAGGGTCGCAGGAAATTGTAGATAACGGCTGTTGCGGCGGATTACGCCACAGAGGATCAGAACGAGCAGCAAATTGGCCGCGACGGCAAGCAGTATGGCGCTACTCAAGACAACGCCATACTCGACCAATCCCGCCACGGCGGCAGCCATGAGTCCCAGCCACGCGGCGCTCAGCAAGACGGCGATCATCGCTGCGACCATGATCATGACGACCAGACGCTCACCCGCCCGCCGCGTCTCCAGCGCGGCGAGCCGGAAGCGATCATGGCTTAACTCAAGCAGTTCCTGCCATAATGATCGGGCATCTCCCAGCACGCCGGAATCGCTTGCCGGAGCGTCGCAGGTGGCAGTACGACCAGGCGTTTCATTTTTTTCGGCATCCGGGGCCATGGTGTTTGAAAGCCTAACGGCCGCTCAACAGCCGGCTCAAGAGAAAGCCGGCCGCTACCGCGATACCCAGCGACGTTATGGGGTTATCGCGAACATAACCGCGGCAATTTTCCATCAATTGCTTCTCGGCAGTTTTCAGCTGATTTCCTTTTTCGCCAAGCGCATCTGCGGCCTGATTGGTCGCATTGGCAATCATATCGACCGCCTCATGTGCGGAATGAGATGCTTTGTCTACGGTTTCCATGGTGACATTCTCCTCTATTTGAGCCGCATATCATTCTTGACCGACTTCACGCCCGGGACGCGGCGCGCAACTTCGATCGCTGTATCCATATCGGACCTGGCGCTCACGAAACCGCTCAATTGAACCACGCCCTTGAAGGTTTCAACATTGATCTGGCCGGATCTGAGGTTGGGCTCATCGAATAACTGCGCCTTGACCTTCATGGTGATGACACTGTCGTCAACATATTCGCCGGATCCCTCATGTCTTGACGTCGATGCGCAACCTGCAACAGTCATTAACGTCAGGGCCAAAAAGAATGCGGAAATAAATTTAATAAGGTTTTGCATGACTAACTCTCCCAGTAAACCATAAACAATCAAAATAAGGTGTTGCATGACTCAATCCCTCGTCACGTGTCTAAATCCGATGGATTAAAGCAACCGGTTACACATCTGATGCCGAAGTACTCGCCAAAAACCTTGAAGTCACTTTAGCTGTAAAATAAGCCGTAGTCGGTACGGTAGTGAACATACAGACAGAATGGGGTTTATAAAGTGGAAAGGGACCCAGTCTTTCAACTCCGAAATCAAGGGTCATTTGACACCGTTATTCCAAATCGATTACGGATATCTGCTAACCGGGTCTTGCATGTTCAAATTGGACAATATTTCCTGCCGGTGGTATGGTTTCTAAACGCTGGGTCACAAGTATCGATACCCGCCGCTTCATGTGCGATACCATACAGACAGGGCCTGATCATAACGTTAGGATTCAATGAATATTTCAGCTTTCTGCGCTTAAAAACCCAACAATAAGGAATCGCTCATGAAAACGATAAATGAATGCATGCAAAATGTATTAGCCCATAGAATGCTTCTGATAACCTGTTTACCCATTGTGCTCGGACTGGCGGGTTGCGAACAACAAGGAACGGCAGAAAAGGCCGGGCAAAAAATCGATCGAGCGGCTGAAAATGCCGAGCAAAAGATTGAGCAAGCGGCTGACAGGGCTGAGCAAAAGATTGATCAAACGACGGAAAAGGCAGAAAAACAACTAGAAAATGCAAAGGAGTCAGTAACCGACAAAGCCCAGTCCGCGGGAGAATACATCGATGACTCCGTGATTACGATGAATGTTAAGGCGGCGCTATTAAATGACCCCTTCCTGAAGTCTTCTCAAATTGAAGTGACTACGGTGAATGGCGTAGTGAAGCTGAGCGGCACGGTGGATTCCGATCCAAGCATCGGCAAAGCCATGGCACTGGCCAGTAGCCAGCCCAATGTAAAATCAGTGCAAACGGAGCTGACTGTCAAAGCCAGTGCGCCAGGCACAAACTAATGGCTTATTGTCGCTTGATGGCGGTTCTGGGCGTGATGCTGGTGCCGGCATCTTTTGCGTATGCCACGGCTCAGGATGACGCCTACATTGCAGGCTATGCCGCCGGCGTGTTAAAACATGACTTAAACCTCGAGATTAAGTCATTAAGCGTACGCGATGGCGTCATTCATTTCCCGATAGGCAGCCTGGACGACGCCGACCGGGCCAAGGCGGTACAGCTATTAGCGGAAATCCCCGGGGTTAATGCGGTAAAGACAACGGAAACCACGGGTCAACCGCCTATGGACTCTTCTACAGAGGGCGGGCAGGTTCCCGCCGATGAGGCTGTGTCGGCGGCTGAATCCATTATTTTACCCACAGGGCTTCTGCCTGCCGGTCATTTATTCAAGCCCTTATTGGCGGATCCGCGCTGGGCTCATTTCTCGGCGGCTTTCCGCAATTTCCAGAGCGACAACTTTGACGGAAAAGATATAGGCTCCGTGAGTTTCGGTGAAACCATACCGTTTTACCGCGGCAACTTCGGACAATCCACTGTGCAATGGGAAGCAGGAATTCAGGCCGGGGTCTTTAGCGACTTCAATCTGGATGCGCCATCGTCCGATCTGGTCAATACCGATTTTATTGCATCAATTTATTCAAGCGTGCGTGCCGGTCAATTTTCCGCTTTTGGCCGACTTTATCATCAGAGCTCACATCTTGGCGACGAATTTTTGCTGCGCAAGATCGACACTAAATTCGAGCGCGTGAACCTCAGTTACGAAGGCGTTGATCTGAGACTCTCTTATGAGCTTCCCTATGGCGTACGCTTGTATGGCGGTGGGGGTGGTCTGTTCCATACCGAACCTTCGGCGCTTAAGCCATGGTCGGCGCAATACGGCATTGAGTTTCGAAGCCCGTGGCGCATCGATGTCGCCTCAATGCGCCCCATCGTTGCGGTTGACCTCAAGAATTTCGAGGAAAATAACTGGAATACCGATGTCTCCGCCAGGGCAGGGGTAGAATTCGATAATTTACAAGTCCTGGGACGGAAGCTTCAGCTTCTTGTGGAATACTATAACGGATTCACGCCTAGCGGGCAGTTTTATAAAGATAAAGTGGAATATATCGGCTTGGGAGCGCATTACCACTTCTAACCGAAGATAGATAACATCGTGTCCTCTGTACACGACAAAAAATATAAAAGCTTTGTAAGTCTGGTAGGGTGGGCAGTGCTTTTCTGCCCACCGAATTTTGCTGCAAATGGTGGGCAAACGATAAAGCTATTTGCCCATCAGCTACATACTTTGCTTTGCATGACGATCCCCATCACTATCAACGCTGTGCCGGCATTGGCGACTTTCCGGCACGCGTCTGTCCATAGAATTGAACCTAAAGCTTGTATTTGAAAATTTTCGTCCACTGCCTGCCGTCCTGTCAGCTCTATCGGCACAGGATACCTCGGTAGGATTTTAGCCTGTGTCACTGATCAATCGAAGAAGTTCACCCTGCCTGCGCTCAAGGTATAAAATCCCGTCAGT
>Ga0208630_100047_pt1 | contig 81339 bp, 116 predicted proteins | sample LakWasMet32_HOW6_2_FD_183874 | JGI IMG/M metagenome (GOLD analysis project Ga0208630, IMG submission 183874) | Freshwater sediment methanotrophic microbial communities from Lake Washington under simulated oxygen tension - Sediment Metagenome... | ecosystem: Environmental > Aquatic > Freshwater >... | reverse complement strand
AGGAAGATGATAAATGGTCGTGTGCTGAGTTGGTGGCCAGCATTCTAGCAGCAGGTGGTCAAAGGCCGTTTGATAGTAAGTATCACCATCGTATTACACCTCAGCATTTGTTATCGCTGAATTTTGAAAAATTAAAAGTTAAATAAAAATAAGAAAGGTTAGAGATGAACGACAACATACCAAATATTGCGATAGCTTTCATAGGGGTTTTAGCAGCCGCGATTGGACATTTATTTGATGTGCCGCCTGCCACGCTTTGGGTGGCTGCCATTGGTTCAGCATTGGGCGTGGCTTTCTCTAAAGAGGCTAGTCTAATTGCGGCGTTTATCTTAATCGTTGTTGGCACGCTGGCAACTGGTTGGGCGGTACCTGTTGTTCTAAAGTTTGCACCTGATATTGCCCAAAAGTCTGTTGCTGCATTCATGGCATTCACATTCATTGCGTTTAGGGTGCAGATCAGGCAGGAAGCCCCAAAGATTTTAACTGCTATTTTTATCAGAATTCAAGACTTTATACGAGGTAACAAGGCATGAGCTGGCTAAAACTCGCAACCATTATTCTTTCGCTCTACATTTTATTTGAGAGCTTCTGCGCAATGGCAAAGATGCCAGGCGGCATGATCCACTTCTGCCACAAAATTAAATACGTGCTGGCATTCTCAAGTGCTTTAGTTTTTATCTATTACGCGATTTTTGTGCGTGCTAGTCCTGAATGGCATTGGTTGCTGTTTGGATCAGCAGGAACGTTAGCATTTTTCGTATGGCCACGAACGGTGCATAGATTTAAAAGCATGATGAAAGACTACGAGGATATTGAGGCAAGCTTCTTATGAAACCACTAAAGATATGTAAGTTACGGACAGCTGGTTTAGCTAGTGTGAATGGCGCTAAGTTTGGGTTAGTGCGTAGAAATGGAGATGGCTCTAAACGTGCGCACCAGGGAATTGATTTGCAGGCCAACAAAGGTGAGATGGTGCTTGCAGTGGCTGATGGCACTATCGTTGGCGTAAACATGGGGCTAGATGGTTATGGCTACACAGTTACCCATCAGTTTGAACATGAAGGTAAGACATTATTTGCTTTCTATGCGCACCTTAGTTTAGTGGCGGTCAAAGTGGGCGAGAAGGTAAGTGTAGGCAGTTGGATTGGAAAAACTGGCAGCACCGGCAATGCTAAAGGCATGGACACCATCGCTAAAGGTGGACACCTGCATTTTGAGATTCGCACCAAGCAAGTGTGTGGATTAGGTACGGCCAACAGATTAGATCCGTTGGATTTTGTGGAGTTAGATTAATGATTACTTTTGGCTTGTGGTTACTAGGTAAGTTTAAATCTCTATCCCAGCTGCTAATCACGCACTGGCGCATTGTGCTGGTGGTGCTTATGTTGCTGGCAATCTGGCATTACAAAAGCGCCTATGAGAATGAAAAACAGGATTTCAAAGAGTATATCGGCCTAGTGAAGCAAGAAGCTGAGTTGCAGGCGCAAAAGAATCAGATTATAGAGGCTAATACGAAAAAGGCCGTGGGGCTTGAAATCAATAAGTACAAATCAATCATTGCTACCTTAGATATTGATAAGGCGCAACTTCAAAAGAAAGTGAGTAGTTTATATGCTAACAAAACCAATGCTGATTTTAGGCTTGCTTCTTATGCTGACCGCATGCTGCTCGAAGCAGGTAGTCGCAACACCTCAGGCGAAATTGCCAGCGATACCGAAAGACTTGCCAGCTGTAGGCGAGAGCTTGACGCAACCGATACTGGATTATCAGCTATCGAACAGGCGTGCGCAGTAACTACAGCTCAATTCAATCTGGCACGAGGTTGGATTGATTCAGTATGCGCGTATAATGATTGCACCCTAAAACAAGATTAAACAAAGCATTTAAGGTTGTATTTAGGGTATCAAATCCGCAAGTAATTGATTGAATTAAGTTTGTGATAGAGCTACTGCCTACCAGTTACTCTTTTTCAAGTTTTTTCATCGTTCGTCAAACTTCATCAAAACTCCCCACAAAGTAAGCTGAAAGCATTATACTGACTGCCCTTGCAGTTAATCATGTGCTTACATCATGCGTCACAATTCATCATGTATAAACAATCCTAGCCAAAATATTTTAGGGTATCGCATTGGGTATTCGCTAAATCAGTTTAGGGTATCAGCATGCTAACCATTAAGCAGATTGATTCTCTAAAGCCTAAAGCGCAGCAATATAAGATTGCTGATATGGCAGGGCTTTACTTAGTAGTTACGCCTCGCAATATCAAATCATGGCGATACAACTACAAAGATTCACAAGACAAATACAAAACCAAAACTTATGGCCTATATCCTGAGATTAGTTTAGCTAAGGCTAGATTATTAAATTCAGAGTTTAAAGATGAGCAGGCGAGATTGAAGCTACATGGCTTAACTGAAAGCCGTGTAATGACTTTCAAGCAGTTTGTCGAAGAGAAATGGTACAAGCATCATCTGCCTGATCTGAAAAGCCAGAAGCATAAGGCTATTATTCAGGCCAGTATGGACCAATATGTTTTTGAGAAGATAGGTGACAAGCCACTAGATAAGATTACGCGCAAAGAGCTGGTCGAGTTGGTGCAGGGAATTCAATCAAAAGGTGTTGTTGAAACTGCTAACAGAATAGCCAGTAGGTTAGGGCAGGTGTTTACGCATGCCGTTAATACCGATGAAATACAACTGCATCCAGCAACTAATTTATGCAGCGTGCTCAGAACGCCTGTGCGCACGCATATGCCATGTATTGATGTGAGTGAAGCTAAAGACCTGTTTCAAGCAATTAAAAGCTATGACGAACCTGTTACTAGGCTTGGCTTGATGTTATTGGCGTTAACCTTTGTGCGGACCACTGAGCTAAGGTATTTCGAGCGTAAAGAAATTAAAGATGGTAGGTTTTGGGTAATCCCTGGTGAGCGCATGAAAACGGTTACCGGAAAAACGCCTAAGCCTCACGTAGTACCATTAACTAAATTCGCACTGAGTATCATCAAAGAGCTTGAGCAATACACTGGCGATGATAAGTATGTGCTTGGATCACTTAAACGGCCTAACCATCCGATTAGTGAGAATACCCTATTATTTGCACTCTATCGTTTAGGGTATCGAGGCAAAATGACAGGCCACGGCTTTAGGGCATTAGCCTCTACTGTGCTTAACAATGAAACGATTGATGGTCGTAGGCGCTTTGATAAAGATTGGATAGAGCGCCAACTCGCACACAATGAAATAGATGATGTGCGAGCTTCATATAATCGTGCTGAGTATCTTGAACATAGAATCGCTATGATGCAGTATTACTCTGATTGGATTGAAGCCCAAGTGTCATAGGGCTTTTATTCCAACGTGGGCGAGGCTCTATATGGTCTGGTTTTGGAATAAGTCCAGATTTGATATAGCGTGATACCGTTGCACGGCTTGCGCCTAGGTACTCCATCCAATCTTTGATTTCATAAATGTTTTTCATATTCTTATCTCTCATATCCGTAGTAATGCCAAAATGTAAAAGTGTTACCAACTACAATTAGCTCGGTTAAAAATACAGGTTTGTTTCCAGCTCCCATTTCTTATCCTTTCATGGTTAGTCGTTCCAGTGTTTGGTTGAGATAGTGCTTTTTCAGCATCTATGAAAAGATAATCGTTAAACCCATTACGCATACATTTGAAATGGTTTCTCATATTGAGAAAAACCTCCCTCAACTGCATCACTTCCAAATCTTTAACGGCTAGTTGTTGGCGTAGTGATTCGTTTTCTTTAGCCAGTGACACACCCATTCTAACCAATGAGCTATTTGATTCGTTCATACTATTCACCTTTACTTTCCTGCATTCTAATTTTGGTTAGGGCTTCTTCCACCAGCTTGCTATTAAATGTTTGTTCGTAATCGCTATAGTCAGTACATGATTCAAGTGCCACAACGGCTATTGCTAACTGTGCCTCAAGTTTCTGATTGCGTAATTGTTCAGCTTTAAGTAGATGATTCAGTGCAATGCTTGTCTGTTCGTTTTGCGCTTTTTCTCTCAATCTGTCAGTTGCACTCATCACTATTCTCCTTTGATAGTAGTGCTAGTATGTCTATGCCTATATTTATTGCTGCACATTCAGAGAACTCTCTATGATATTTTTTTAGCTATCTCAGCACACTGCTTAACTGCACTAATGTGGGCGGCTTGGTAAATTTCAAAGTCCAAGTCTATACGAGCATTTAAATACCCATTGCTGGTGCTCCAAGCATAATTTAACCCTTTATATCTACTCCTGTGCCAAGCCTCAAATCTCTCACGTAATTGGTCTAGGTTATTCATGCGTCATCTCCCAACAATTTAATGACTTCATGATATTCAACCCATGAACCCGACTTATCCATATAGAGTCTAACCCCTCCATTTGGTCCACCTGATAAGAATGAGTATCTGTTTAACTCTTTAATGCGTTTCACCAATTCCGCTTTATCTGCTTCTGCTTGTGATAGCTTAGCTTCCAATTCGTCTATTAACTCTTTTTGTTCATTTTTTACCGTCATGAGAAATTTAAATTCTTGGTCTGTCATCACATAATCTCCAAAAATGAATTAGGTTTATTTTTTATCCAATATGGATTCAATTTAAAGGTAATAAACCAAAATCCTATCTGCAAATGTCGCTTGCCTATGCGTAAATTTAATATTGTGTTACCCATCACACACCAACTTTCTTATTGGCAATGGCTAAACGTACCCATCCACGATTTTCAGGCGGAGCACTCATACGGAATTCAATGTAAACTGTTTCGCCTCTCTCGTTGATGTGCTCGATGTGGTTTGGGTTAATTTCATTGCCCTCACGATACCAAGCAAATGGTTTTGCATCCTGCTCATTCGCAGATAGTGAGGCGCATAGTGGTATTAGATTTGTATCAGGGTTTGCCCATAACCACTCTTTAGTAGATACCTTACTTTTAAGGTTGGTGACTGATTGTGGGTCTATATACCCAACTGCGGCTTTATGTATCTTCTCACTAGCACGTTTAAGTGTGAGTTCTGCAAATTTGGTTAATAATGTAAGCAAGCTAATTTCGTTCGGCGTTCCTATTACTATAGGATTAGTCTTTGCAACTGGAACAAACCCTGCATCTTTCGCATCTTCAATAATCTCTTTAATATCCATCACTTTTTATCCTTTTTAATTCTAATAACAATCACAACTTCGCCTTCGTCACCTTGTATGAAGTTAAGCGCCTTCTGGCTTGCATCTGCGTAGCCTTTGGCCTCTACTATTTTACCGTTTAGGTCTAGGACTGTGAATTGTTTGGTCACTGTTTTCATACTTTTACTTGCTCCAATATTTTCATTCCACCTTCGATAGTTCTTTTGTTGAATATCTCTTGAACATCTTTAGCGGTCATCCCATAACTTTTGCATACTTCTAAAACCATGCCTAACAATGTGCTTTTCATTTCGGTGTTCATTTGTTTTTTCATGGTTAAGCCTCAATCTTTGGCTGATAGACTATGATGTATAAATTCACCATAGTTTTCATTTATAAAACTTATGTAAGCATCTCGAGCAAATTCTTTTGTTTCATAATTACCTATATGTTTACTTTTTCCGTTAAAACTTGCGCTAGCTCTCCATTTTCCAGTTGACTTTATAAAAGTAACTCCTTTAAAACCTGATTTATTTGATTGGTAAATTCCACAATTTCTAGCATTACTTTTTTTGTCAGAAATCCTTAAATTATCAATTCTATTGTCACTTCTCAAACCATTAATATGGTCTATTATTGAGTTTCCAATATCTCCATTTACATAAACAAATGCGAGTCTATGAGAAAGATATTTAATCCCATTTATAGTTATAACTTCATAACCATCAGGCCTTAAATATCCAGCAACTTCATTTTTTTTATAGAATTTAGAGTCTTTAGTCCAATAAAATTTACCTGTAAATTTATTGTAGGTAAGAAATTCTTTTATTAAATCTTCATTTATATTTTTCATAGCCACCGCCATTTATCTTGGTCTTTAGTTCTACGTGACTTTTTAATGCTGCGTTTAGATTGCTTTGCCATTTATCACTCCTTAAAGTCTTCTAAAGGGTTGAACCAATCTTCTATAATAATGTGGCCTATTTCTATAACGCCTGAGTGAGTTGCTTTAACGCGAACACACTGATTTTGTAGCTGATCCCAACGTTCCACGCCTGCAATTTGCAAAACTCTAAAAATAAAATGTCCTGCACTGCTATTTAATCTATGGTGGTCAAATGATTTTGGTAGGTATAGTGCAAAGCCGCCAAATTGTTGCATGCACACTCCATAGTCAAGATGTAGGCTTGCAGTAAGAAAGCCTCTATCACCTATGTCTATAATTGCTTTTTTAATCACTGCATTTTTAACTTCAACAAGTACAGCCATGATCTACCTTTCATAAAATTGGTGATGGGTGCCAGTACTGAACTCTGGCATTGCAAAACCATTCCGCGTCATTGCTATCTACTCATAACAAGGGGAAGGAGCAACCTTGTCGTACTTCAATAACCTTTAGCTTCACAGCCCGCGTATCAGCCTACGCATTACCCATCAATTAAACCGACTTAACCCCACAAGAGGTAGCCTACGCATTGGCTTTAGTGATGCGCCACATCATAAAGTCGGCTTAATTCATGTGACTGCTTACGCCAGTCAATCGGCTACTGTTCAACGCTCCATTCGGTTTACGTTAGGCAACGTCCATTTAGGACAAACCGCGCAGCACTCCTCTACGGGATTCTTTAAGCCGCCTGCAACCCAAAAGACTGCGACAACCAGCGATTAGCCGTAGCTGTATCAACGTTGTATGTCTTTGCTACTAGGGCGATGATTGCTTGAGCAGTAGGGCGCTTAGCGTTTGCAATTTTCTGTATTGGTTCTGCAAACACATTCTTAAAGTCAGATTCGTTAAATGTCGCGTCAACAACAGCACCGTCATCGCTCTTAGCCTCAGCAATGATTTGCGCTTCAAGCTCTTCGCGTGCTTTGATTTCAGCAGCCTCTTTAGCTTTGGCCTCGGCTTCAATTTTGGCGCGTGCATCTGCTTCGGCTTGCTCTTTGATAGCGGCTTCATGCTTAGCTTTGCGCACGTCCTCAGCGTCTTTTACTGATTGAATGTGTAGTTTGATATAATCAATGTCACCAAACACGATTGCATTCACGTTAACCAAGTGCTCATAGCCTTTGATTGCTTCATTGATATAGGCTAGTTTTGATTTAACGTCATTCGCTAAGGTGGTTGCTTCTACCTTGCCGTTAGCCAATGCGCTATTGATGCGTGATTGCATTGTTTCTAGTGTCTTAACGCCTTTAATCTCAGTGGCAAAGTCAGGGCGTACCAATTTCTGTGCAAGCAATACTGGAATATCTTTGTTTAACTCAGTTACAAAATCAGCGTAAACCACATTTGCTTTCATGATTGCTTGCGTTTTGAGCATTTCTTTTTGATCTTTAACTGCTTTCTCTAATCGTAGACCAATCGCGTTAAATGCTTTTTTGTAGTTCTCAAGAATGCCGTTTGCTTCGTTAACTGTCACCATTTGACCGATGATGTTTTCTTGCAATGCCTCGATGCGCTTTGCCATTTCGCGGCAGTTCTTAGCATTAGCTTCTGCGTCCGCAAAGTCTTGATCAGTGCTTAACTCTGTTTTTATGCTTTCTAGGTAAGTATCGAACTGCGGTGTGATTTCAGTTAGATTCGATGCAGTAATTTCACCACGTACCACAACGCTAGGCACTGGTAGGGCTTTGATTGTTTCAGCTTCTACCTTTTCAACCTTTACTGGTGGAACGTATGCATCTAAATCAGCTTTTAATTGGTTCCAGCCATCCACAATGCGCTTACGTAGCTCTATGTCTTGGGTGTACCAGCAATGCAACTCTTCTACTAATTGCTCACCATCCCATTTTGATGCCATGAATAGGCACTTTTCAGCGCCTGAAACCATTAGTTGTTGCTCCATCTGTACGCGATACATCAAAGGTGTTTGCTCACCATTTGCAAAGCATTCACGCAGCTCATCGTTTAGCGTTTTGTGTTCAAAGATAATATCTTCGCCCATCGTAATGCCATCAAATGAGGCGCTGTATTCACCCATTGAGCCAACAACAGGGTATAAATCTTCACCGATGATTTTTTCGGCAATAGGGCGTGCTAGGGCTTCAAATTTATGGCCGTTATCAAAAATCTTTTGTGTGCTAGCATCTACTTCTTTGGTTAGTCCAGTTGCCATAGAATGGATTAACTGGTCGCGTGTTGTGTATTTGCTAACACCTAGCATGGCTGGCGCTTCACTTGCGTTGAAGTAATTAGCGCGGTGTGCGTGCCACTCTGGTGTACCTTGTACTAAGTTATGAATGTTCATGTTATTTAGCTGCGCTTTCTGCCTTTTCGTAGGCTGCTGTAAAACTGTCATCTACTTTGGTTGCTTCGCCTTCAACAACGGTAGGCGCTTTCTCTTTTGGTGACCAAAGCTCAATCTCTTCTTTTTGGTTTTCCGTGAATAACTTGCCTTTGCTTTCAACGAAGGCAATAAACTGTTTAGGTGCTTTGCCGTTTGCTATCACTTTTTTCCATGCTTTTTCGTTAGCATTGAATTCATCATCTGTGTAATAAACAGGTTCGGCTTTGGCGCTATCTTGAGTTGGCGTAATGTCTTTTTCAGCAGGGATAGTTTCTAGCTCATCCGATGTATAAACACCCAAGATAACGCCAGGGCAATACAATCTAGCCCAACGCTTTTCACCAAGATATGCAATTTGCTGCTTAGGATCATCTGCCCATAATGTTGAATTTCTAGTTGTTGCCTGAGTTAGAAGCAACTCAAGAACGCGAGGCTGACTTTCACCACGTAATGTTGCTGATACGCGAATGCCAAGACCTTCTTCATCCTTAAAATCCCATGCTGGAACTTTGTATTTTTTAGGTCTGCCATAGTCATCTGTCTTAGATTTACTTTCGACTTCTTTGAACTTTCCGATAACCTTTGACCAGTCACCGAACCATTCAAACTCGAACATGCCAGTCACTACACCAGATTGCTGAATTACCGCAGAAACTAACTGCGCCTCATAGCCGATAGTGCCATTAACAAAGTGTGTCTTTTGAGCAACTGCAAAAGGGTTCATCTTCCATTGCGCCGCTTGCATCACTACCGCTAAGCAGTTAGCTGGGTTCTTTTGATACGGTTGTGGCAATGTCATTGTTGCGCCAGACATAAAGCTAGCAACATCCATCATGTGCTTCATCGCCTGAACGTCCATCATCATGTTGTCGTTGTATGATGCCAACCCTGAATTTTGCTGTTCTGATAATGCTGTACTCATTTGAATACTCCTAAAAATTAACCTTAATTGCTCTCAAAAAACTCTTAACCATTCCGCTTCCATGCCTGCGGCAATAGCTGTAATACTGCGTAAAACTCATTTTCTTTCCAGTCTTGAAACCTTGCTGCACTCAATACTTGCTTTGCTACTGTCAAAATCTAAATTGCACCAACCCTCTTTAATCTTTGCATCTGCACGCTTATCAATCTCAGCGTTTAACTGTTGCTGTATGTGTATTGCACCGAATACAACCAAGGCGATGATTGCTGCCCATATGATTGAGTAAAGTGTTTTCATAGTGGATGCCTCGCTCTAATCTGCTTCATCAGTTGCATGTTGTAATCAAGCTTGTTTGGTGCGGCTTCATAGCCTGCTTGGTACTCTGCAAACTCGTTGGCGTGCTTGTTTTCAGATTCCTCAAACACCACGCGCTTAACGCCGTCTTGGTCAATGATGTATTGCTCTAGTAAGGGCATGGTTAAGCCTTTCTAGCCTCAAGCATTGCATCTGCTAGTCTGTAATAAATAGCAACCCTAGCTTTTATCATTTCATCTGTAACATTAACCGACCAACCACCTTCAGCAGAAGAATCTCCTTGCAAAACCTTTGCCGCAAAGTAATCACGTAATGTCATGCCATCTTGAGCCACTTCACCCATGCTTCCATGGCTTGGAAATGCTGATCCACCTGTATTTTTATCAGCCATGGCTAAGCCGCCTTTGCTGAATCTGGGCGATGCACCACTTTTAAACCTAGCGCCAATGCTTCACGGATTAGCGTTTCAACTGTGCGTACATCTGTGCTCTCTGAAATCTGTTTATTCATTTTCATTCACCTAAAATTTGAAATACAAATTTATGCTTTTGCCATTTGTAGAACACGCCTTGCGCATTCACGTTTGCTTTGATGTGGAGAATATTTACTGCGCGACTTGAAGTAATTTTTACCAAACAAACCACGACCATGTCCGCGAGATTTATATGGACCTAACTGGCCCATTAATATCTGCTGCATACCTGCTGGCGAACTAGAAATAATTGCTTGAATTTGCGCCATCATTGCTAGGGCACGTTTAAATGGTGTTGTCTGCATAATTGAATCCTAAAAAAGAGGGCTACTCACCGAAGCTTTCACCCTTAAACTTTGGGGAAGTATCGAAACGATGTTTTGTAGCGATGTTTGAACTATACATATTCGTATTATAAAAGTCAATACATTTTCGTATTATTTGTTAATATTTTTACAAACTAGATTTTTAGGCGAAAAAAAACCTGCCGAAGCAGGTTGTGTATTGAAATATTTCTAGTGGTAACAGTTGAGTGCTGTTGATTGAATTCTTACTGCGTTAGCAATCCATGCGCTGTGCTCTACATTGGTGATGGTAATTGCATCCGCACCTAATGCTGCAGCTTGCTCTAATGTGTCAGCTAAAGCCAAATTATAAACATTGTCAGCAGGGAGTATTTCTGTTTTTACGGAATTCACTGATCCAATCATTTTGCACTTACTTATTAAAACGCTATCTTGCTCAATGACTTGAATGGATTTAGCTTGGTTAGACAGTTTAGTGGATGTTGCACACCCTGAAATCAGTAATGCTAATATAAGTAATGTTTTCATATAGTCTATTTATTTAAAAATTCTTTCCAAGATTCCAAGTAATTTTTTATAAGAACATATGGGCTAATTATTAGATAGATTCCCCACATAAAAGAAAACATTAAAACAAACATACCAATTTTAAATTCTTTATCTTGATTTCTATTATCACTGCTAATTTTGTCATGAAATGGAATAAGAATTATTGATAACACAAATCCAACAAAAACATAGAGAAGGTAATGAGTTAAAAATTCTTTATCCATTCTAAAACTCTTCGCTTTTCCATACCTTTAAAACGCGGCCAAAGACTTCAAATTCCATATCTTTAGTAATTGTCCATGTTTCGTATTTTTTATTTTCAGAAATCACTCTGATACCTTCACCTGGTATTCTTTGAAGTGTTTTAATAAAACCTTCGTCACCAATCCTAAAGAAATACACACCGTCATACTCTAAATTTTTAACGCCAGCATCTACTAGCAACGGATCACCAGAGTTAAACATTCCCCTCATTGAATCACCGAAGCCTGTAACGATAGTCAAATTCTTATTGCCAGTGTTAGATGGTACATTTTTGTTTAGCCACTCAGGCGTCACTTTCCATCCTGTTATTTGCCCAGATTCACCCCGAAGCACTAAGCCATTTCCCATAGCGCCCCTTATGTCATGGTATTGATTAATTACAATGTCACTTGTAGATGTTGTTGTTGACATTGCTTCAGCATTTAAAAACTCTTCATTAAAAAATGATTCAATCTTTTTTACTATGTGCAGTCTTGGGTTTTTTGTTTCGCCACTTAATATTCTATAAATTGTTGGTTGATTTTCGCTAATAGCTTCCGCAAGAGAGGCACTATTAAGCTCTCTTTTTGCCATTTTTGATTTTAACCAATCTTTAAATTCCATCTTTTTATTATCCGATAACGTATATAAAATTGCTAATGCAAATTCGTATTGACTTATGAATACGAATGCGTATAATCATTTCCTATGATTAGTGAAATTATTAAAAAATTACTTGATTACGGCCTTACCCAAACGGAAATATCGCGTAGATCAAATGTTCCGCAATCTCGAATTTCTGACATTGTTAACGGCAAGCAATCAAGCATTTCATACGATGCAGGAAAGCGCATTGAAATGCTAGCAGTCAAATTAAAGCTTCTTAAAAAAGCAGCATAAGGACCAACTATGGCTAAGCACGATGTAATTGTTAAAGCAGGATTAACAGCAGACCAATATCTTTCATTCCATAGCGATGCGGAAGCCGTGGGCCTCAGTGATTCTGCCTGCTTACGTGTTTTGGTGACTAGGTTTATTAGAGATAACGCCATGAAGAAATTATCCTCTGGCGCAGCTGATGACGAAAGTACCAAAACGGTACTTTTTCAGGGCGATGTTGAAGATGAGTTAGCACGAAGAGAGGAAGATTAAAGATGAAAGACACTTCTTTAGATGCTTTTTACGAGCATAAAAAATCTCAAAAGCTACAAGCGCAGCAATTAAAAATTGTGAGCGTTATGCAGCCTGCAAAGGTTTATACACGCAGAGAGTTAGCACAGCTATCAGGTATTGAAACAAGCACCGTTAGCGCTCGCGTAAACAGCATGATTGATACCGTGATTGAGATTGTTGGCACAAAGAAAGATACAACGACAGGCAAGACGGTTGAAGCATTGCAGTTGAAGGTGGCGGCTTAAATGTTTATCAATGCTGGCAGGTGCGTACACACCGTTACCGTGATTCAAGCCCACGGTACATGCCAGCACCCTATTAATGGCTTGATGCAAGGCTTGATGTGAATTTCTACAAACATTACATAGGCGACTTTCAGCGTGACACAGGCCATTTAAGCCTAACTGAGCGTGGCGCTTATTTATCACTTATGCATCACTACTACGCTACTGAAAAACCACTACCAAACAACATAGATGCATTGTGCAGGATAGCTGGCGCAGTAAGTCCTATTGAGCGCAAAGCTGTGAAGGCTGTTATTGGCTTCTTTGAGGTTGTTGATAGTGGGCTGATGCATTCACGCATTGAAGCTGAAATACAAAAAGCTGGTGAGCAGGCAAATACGAATCGTGAAATAGCGCTAGCACGAGAAGCAAAAAGACGTGCTGCAAAAGAAGCAAAGTCAAGCAACGAAGATAGCACGAATCGTGCTGATAACGTGCAACGAAGTGAACACGAAAATAGCACTAACCACACACCAGACACCAGACACCAATTTAAAACCAATAAAGAAACACACACTGTAGAAGATTGTAATGTTTTTGAGAAAACTCCAATCGGCATTGTGTGTGCTGCAATAAAAATTCAATTCGATTTGCAAAACAAAGCGCTCACCGATATGAGCCAATCAAACCCAACGCTCATAGCGCTTATTGATGCAGGCGCTACGGAAGCTGAATTTGTCGATGCAGCAAAGAAGGCCGCCTCTAGTGGCAAAGGGTTTGGTTATGCCCTCGGGATAGTTAAGCGCCAGCGAGAAGAGGCAGCAAAGCTTGTTTTACACAAAGGCGCACTACCAAGCGCACCACAGAAATCACAATCAATTCACGATAAACGCAGTGCAACGGCTAAAGCCATGTTCGGAGATATTACAAATGCAGACAACCAGCCAAGAATCATCGATGTATCAGACTACACAACAGAACCCGATAGATCGCTTATTTCTGCGCATGGCTAGTTTTTACGGCAAGCATTGGATTGATATGTGGTCGGACGTGCCTGTTGATTCTGTGAAAGCGGAATGGCAATTGAAACTATCAGGCATGAGTTCAAAAGCGGTGTTTAAAGCAGTTGATTATTGCGCTGACAATTTGAGATTTCCCCCAACATTGCCAGAGTTTGTGCAGTTATGCAAAGCCAGTTCGCCAAGCGAAATGACCAAAGCAATTGGTAGACAGTTTACGCAAGAAGAGCTGCAAAAGAACCATGAGCGTATGACTGAAATATCAACGTCAATGACGGCAAAAAGTCGCACTGATTTCCGCGCATGGATTAAACCGATTCTGGCTAACCCGAAAGCATACCCAGATATTTCATTGAAGCTTGCAAAAGAAGTTGAGGCGATGACGGCATGAGCAGAATAGTTTGTTGGTTCTCTTGCGGTGTCGCCAGTGCCGTTGCAACCAAGTTGGCAATATCACAATATGGAAAAGAAAACATTGTGATTGTTCGCGCGATCGTGTTTGAAGAACATGAGGACAATGACAGGTTCTCCAAGGATTGTGAAAAGTGGTTTGGCATGCCTATAACACAATTAATTAACAAAAAGTTTAACGGTTCAGTGCGTGAAGTAATTAAGCAGCGAGGTTATATATCAGGCGTAGATGGTGCGCCATGCACAGGCAGGTTAAAGAAAGATTTGCGCATTGATTTTCAATTACCTACTGACAAACATGTGTTCGGATACTGTGCAGAAGAGCAAGACCGTTGGGATAGATTTTTAGATGCAAACAATATTGATGCTGTTTCACCATTAATTGAACGTGGACTAGAACATTCTGATTGTTTGGCAATTATTGAAGATGCTGGAATAGAAATACCGACAATGTACAAACTTGGTTATCAGCATAACAACTGCATTGGGTGTGTTAAATCAACTGGTCAAGGCTACTGGAACAAAATTAGAAATGATTTCCCAGAAACTTTTAATTACATGGCTAAAGAATCAAGACGCTTAAATGTTCGCATGATTCGTATTGAAGAAGAACGGTCATTCCTCGATGAATTAGAGCCTAACACTGGAAACTACCAATCAGAGCCAGAAATTCAGTGTGGAATATTTTGTGAAATGGCAAAGAAGGAGTTGTCCGCATGACCGAGAAAACCTGCAATCAATTCATCAATGAAATGCATGCGGCAGGTTTTAGCTTCACCTACCGCGCAACAAATGGAAATCAAGTATTCACTGGTGAAAAGAAAGCCAACGGTGAGAGTGAAGTGAAAGCAGTAAAGACGGTAGCTCAATCAAGAGCTGAGATTAAACAACTTTTTAAACAAGGATGATGTGATGAAAACATATATCGGCACCAAGATTATCAATGCAATTCCAATGACACGCTTAGCTTACAACGAGTTTCGCGGATGGACATTGCCAGCAAATGAGAACGGTAATGATGAAGGCTATTTAGTCGAGTACAAAGATGGCGGCAAGCCTAACACTGAGCAATATGCAGGCTATGTTTCATGGTCACCTAAAGAGCAGTTTGATAATGCTTACAGAGCAGTTGATGGCTTAAGTTTTGGGCTTGCATTGGATGCAATGGGCCAAGGTAAAAAAGTTGCACGCGCTGGTTGGAATGGCAAAGGCATGTGGATTGCTAAAGGTGAAGGCGCTAAATCATTACCAGCAGAGAAATTCTGGAATAAACATACGCGCAACCATGCTGAATTAAACGGTGGCTCAGCCGAAGTGCTCCCATACATCCTCATGAAAACAGCATCAGGTGAAATTCTTATGGGTTGGCTTGCTAGTCAGTCAGACATGCTTGCTGATGATTGGCAAATTGTAGAGTAACCAGCAGTAATTTTTAATAGAAAAGGATGATGATTATGAGCGAACAGCAAATTGAGCAAGAAATTAAAGCCAAAGGTTTAAATGCACCACGTTTAACGCCAGAACTTATTGATGGTGTGATGATAGGCGGCCAATACTGGCAACCAGAAGGCACAACCTTAACAGTTTGTGTAATCACGCTTAAAAACGGCACGCATGTTGTTGGTGAAAGTGCATGCATTAGTCCTGAAAACTTTGATGCAGAAATTGGTAAAAAAATCGCTTACCAAAATGCACGCGAAAAGATATGGGCGCTAGAAGGCTATTTGCTTAAGCAGTCACTACACGAAGGTGCACGCAAGCAAACAGGTTTCCCGATTCCTGAAACCATTGGCGTAGTTAAAACAGCTGCTGATTCTGTATCGGATTTGGGCTAGGTATGAGCGAGCAACATTCCGATCCATTAGACCTAGGCGCAGACCTTGCGCAGCGTGAGCGTGATGCAGGTGTGGCGGCGATACAGTCCAAGGTTAAGCCAGCTATTAAATCAACTGTATGCCTAGAGTGTACTGGCGAAACTGTAAATGGTGCGCGTTGGTGCTGTGCTAGTTGCCGCGATAAGTGGCAAATGTGGAACCCAGAAGCATGAGCGACTTCACCATAACCAAACGCGCTGATGTAGAGCTATCAGAACAGCAGAAAGAAGTGCTGTACGAGTACCTATTCAGCGTGATTGGTGGTGTATCAGAACAAGACCATAAAGCATGGCGCAGGTTTTGGAAGCGAGTAAACAACCTTGAAGTAGGTGAGATTGTGGACTTCGAGGCGATATTCCCTCGTAACGGTAAGTTTCATCGCAAATTCTTCGCGCTTTTGAACTTTGCTTTTGAGGCATGGCACCCAGAGCGTAAGCACAAACAGTACAAAGGCCAGCCAGTAGCAAAGAGCTTTGAGAGATTCCGTAAAGATGTAGTGATCCAAGCAGGATTTTACGAGCAGACATTCAACCTAGATGGCGAAATGCGTTTAGAAGCGCAATCAATCAGCTTTGCCAGTATGGATGATGTTCAGTTTGAACAGGTTTATAGCGCGGTGGCAACGGTAGTGCTTGAGAAGGTGTTAACAAACTACGCAGGCCGTAATGAATTGGATGATGTGATGAATAAGGTGGTGGGGTTTTTATGAGTAAGAAACGCAATAAAAAATACAAGCCATCACATGCCAGCGTGCCAATGCTAGTTAATCGAGTAATGAATGACACGGTTGAAGGCAAAGAAGAGTTTGCGATGCTCAATGCTTTTCAGTTCGGTACCGCGACACGCGATGAGTACGATTACCTAATCCGCATGGCCAACACATTAAATATTGCCGCTAATTACAAAGCAGACGAAGGGCTAAAAGAATCAGTGAAAGCCATTAACTTTTTAGCTAAGTTGATTTTAGAGCGCTATCAAAGCACAGGTAAGTTTCGAGTGTATAGCGATGAGTTAGCTGCATTACGTAACTTGGTCACGTTCTACGATTCTTTCTGGAAGCGCCAAACAACCAATTTATACAACGATTGCATAGCTGAGTTGAATGCTTTTTATCAAGAGATTGAAGAGAAGAGGGCGGCATGATTAAACCAGCCAAACAACCAAAGCCAAAGAAATGTAAAGCCTGCCCGAAAAAGTTTATTCCGGCCAAGCCTATGCAGTCTGTATGCAATTGGCAATGTGCGGCAGTCCATGCAGAAAACTTACGCATTAAACGTGAGGCAAGTGAAGCCAAGCGCATTAGGAAAGAAACAAAAGCGAAGCTTGAAGAGAGTAGGCCACTATCAAAGTGGTTAAAGATTGTAGAGCGCTACTGTAACCAGTATGTGAAGTTAAGAGATTTTTACGAGCCGTGTATCAGCTGCGGAACGACTAATCCAAAAATTAAATACGATGCAGGGCATTACCGCACTGTGAAGGCAGCACCACAGTTGCGATTTCACCTAGACAACATACACAAGCAATGTAGCAATAACTGCAATGTGCATTTAAGCGGCAATACATTCTATTACCGCCCACGACTGATAAAGAAAATAGGCATGGAGCGATTTGAATTTATAGAGAACTACAACGAGATACACCGCTACACCGTAGATGAGTGTAAAGAATTGATCGCAAAGTTTAAATTAATGATTAAAGAAGCAAAAAAAGAACAAGAAAGGTTAGCAGCGTAATGCCTAAAGATCACAATTATCAACGATACAGCGACATTTTATGTTTTATAAGTACACCAAAGACCAGCAAAGAGATTGCTACTCACTTTGGATGGCACGATAGAAATACCAGATCTCATTTAGGGCGGTTGATTGAAAGCGGATTGGCAATCATTGTTAAAGATGGCACAAAACCTATGCAATATCAGGCATTGGCAGACCACGTATCTAAAGGTGGAATCGTTAAGCAAGTAAGCGAGAAAACGCGCAATCGCGTGATATTGAAAAAAACAGTAGTAGATGAACTTAAGTGGTCGCCAAACATGATTGTTCAGCCAAATAAGAACAAGCGGCTTATTAAACTTCACGAGCAGACGGACGCGCTTCGCAGACAGGAGCACAAGGCGCCAAAAGTTTACATTGGATCAACCATGGGGATGTTTTAGATGAACAAACAGCTAGAAGCCATTTTCAACAATAAAACATCAAGCTGGACTGATTCAGAAGTCATCATCGTGAACGGCATTAAGTGCTGCTACACCGTGATTAAGAATCAAGGCTACTTAGTACATCTGCCTGGTGGTGCAAAAAAGTTTGCGCATGAAATGGTTTTTAGTGGTGACGAGGTAATTTTGCCTGATAGGTTAAGGGGTGAATAGCATGAAAAATTCAAGATATGGTGAATCACATCACAAGCACAAATTAACTTCAAATCAGGTGGATATGCTTAGGCATCTGCATGAAGTGTTTCAGTGGGGTTACAAGCGCCTATCAAAGCTTGCTAAAGTGAGCATCAGAACGGTACGTGATATATTAAGTTATCGCACTTGGTGCAATTGAAAAGAGGACAAAATGAAATATCCATTAAAAATAGTGTTTCAAGAAATGAGTTATTTTGAAATAGAAGATAATGAAGGGAATGTTGTTGCTGATGATGGATCTGCAAACGGTGAATACAGTGCTTCCATGAGCATTGAAACAGCAGAGAGAATGATACTTTGTATGAATGCTTGCAAGAACATACCATCAAAATCGCTTCAATATGTCGTTGATAGTGGCATGACTGATATTTACAAAGAAAAAATAGAAGATTACAAAAAATCAGGTGAGGTAATTACTTACATGGGTACGCCAATACAAGATTTAACGCAAGAAGGTTTGCTGGCTGCAGTAATTGAATTAAATGCTATGTTAAAAAATCGTAGTTTCATATGATGGGTGCGCTAATGATTAATTGGATGGGGTAGGGTGTAATTATTATGAATACTACTGCAATAGACTTCAGTAAAGAAAGCCCTGCATATCAGATAGTAGGTAGCGCAACTGTCAGGCACTATCTTTTAGGTTTGGTATGCATCACTTCATATAGCAATGCGCAAATAGATATGAAGTGGCTTAGAGTGCAGCGAGAGGTTAAAGATCGTAACTTTTACTTTCAATACACATTGCCATTTGCATTTATCAGCGGTGAAACATTACATACGGTTATGTTAGTGCTTAGGAAACGTAAAACACATGGCTAAGTTAAGACCTAATCATAAAATATTTGCAGATGAATGGTTAATAGACCGCAACGGTAAACGTGCGGCTATTGCTGCTGGATTTTCTCACAAGACTGCTGAGCAACAAGCCTCTAGGTTGTTAACAAGTGTTAAGGTAAAGGCATATATTGATGAGCGCTTAATAGACGCTCAAAAGCGTAGAGAAGAAACGCTAGATGATATTCTTAATGAGCTTGATGAGAATAGAAAGGCTGCTTTATCCGCTGAAACTGTGCAAGCTGGTGCGGCTAATCAAGCAACAATGTCAAAGGCTAAGTTGCTTGGTTTTGTTACTGAGAAAGTTGAGCTAACAGGTGAGTTGAGCTTAGCTTCAGAGATAACGAAAGCGAGAGCGCGTGTTCAGTAGGGCTGATATTGATTTAGCGCGTGAGATAGGAAAGTATTATGACGATGCATTAGGCTACGTTATCTTTGCATTTCCGTGGGATAGTAACCCTGCATTGCAATTGGTTGAGCTTGAAGAACCATACAAATCGAGATTCAAGTGTAAATACGGCCCGGATGTATGGGCGTGTGAGTTTCTTGATAACATCAGCAAACAAGTCAAAGCGCACGGATTTGATGGCGTGAATGCCGTTGATGCGATTCGTGAGGCGGTAAGCTCAGGTCATGGCATTGGAAAATCTGCAATGACTGGTTGGTTAGTATCGTGGATTATGTCAACCAGACCTTATGCACAAGGCACGGTCACTGCAAACACTGGCGCTCAGCTTGAAACTAAAACATGGGCGCAGATTCAAAAGTGGGTAAAGCTATCAATTACTGCTCACTGGTTTGAAATCAACACCACTAAGCTTTATCACAAAGAAGCGCCTGAATCATGGTTTTGCTCTGCGCAAACCTGCCGTGAAGAAAATTCAGAATCATTTGCTGGACAGCACGCGGCTAACTCTACCTCGTTTTATATCTTCGATGAAGCATCTGCTGTGCCTGATGTAATTTGGGAAGTGGCAGAAGGTGGTCTAACCGATGGTGAGCCTATGGTGTTTGCTTTCGGCAATCCAACACGTAACAGCGGTAAGTTTCATAGCTGCTTTAATGGACAGCGTAACCGATGGAATACAAGGCAGGTTGATTCTCGCACAGTTAAATTGACCAACAAGAAGCTGATTGCTGAATGGGTAGAAGATTATGGCGAGAATAGCGACTTTGTTAAAGTCCGTGTGCGCGGCATGTTCCCTTCACTATCACTCAAGCAATTCATTTCAACTAATGATGTTGATAATGCCTTTGATAAGCATCTGCGCAAAGACCAATATGATTTTGCACCACGCATTATTACGTGCGATCCTGCTTGGGAAGGTGACGATGAGCTTGTGATTGCCATGCGCCAAGGATTAAAGTTTGAAATACTTAAGACTATGCCTAAGAATGATAATGATATTTATGTGGCTAATATCATTGCGCAGCTAGAAGATCAATATCAAGCGGATGCAGTGTTCATTGATGGTGGTTACGGTACTGGCATCATCTCAGCAGGGCGCACAATGGGCAGGGATTGGCAGATTGTTTGGTTTAGTGGTGCATCAAGCGATGCAGGATGCTTGAATAAGCGTGCTGAAATGTGGAAGCTAACGCGAGATTGGTTGAAAGAAGGTGGCACATTGCCAAAAGACCAACAGTTATACCGTGAATTGATTGGTCCAGAAACCGTGCCGCGCCTCGATGGTAAAATTCAGATTGAATCAAAGAAAGATATGAAGAAGCGTGGACAGCCATCACCAAACAAAGCAGATGCATTGTGCTTAAGCTTTGCTATGCCAGTCGTTAAAAAACCACGTAGCGCGATAGAGAAGTTTGCGCATGGTGCAGTCAATAACAACAACCGAGAGTACGACCCACTCGCCAACTATTAGGGTGCGTTTGCATTTCTAATCAAGTCATAAAATCCATACATAACATCAAAGGAGTTTTGTATGTGTGGATTAGGAAAAAGCCCAAAGATACCGCCACCAGCGGCAGTAGTGCCACCACCTCAAGCAGAGAAAGCACCAGAGCAGGAAACGTTTAAACGTAAGAATGTAGCCAACTCTAAAACAGCAGGTGGCGCAGGTAACTCAGGCACTATTTTAACTGGCTCAGGCGGTGAAATGGTGCCACAAGGCCAACTAGGTTCTAGCACGTTACTTGGCGGCTAATCATGGCTTATAAGTGGGATAAGGATGGGATTATCACTCTTGATGCTTTGCCAGGTGGCGCAAAGGTTGACGTTAACCAATATCAAGGGTTAATGGGGCAGTTTCAAGAAAACCAAAAGCAACGCATGAGCAACTACATGTACTCATCAGCGGCACCTGATGTGCGCCTATCCGATTCAATCAGCAAGTTCGTTTATAAAAATGGCAAGGTTCAAGGCTTTATCCCAGAAATAGAACGCAAGAAAGTTGGCTATTCCAACGAGTATGAAGATGTTGTTGCTAGGGATGGCGGCGTTGTAAATCAGCCAGGTGCTGAGCGAGGTTATTACATCGATGTTGGTGGCTTTGTGTTTGATGAAGCCAGCAAGTCTGGTGATGTAGTTGATGGCTCAGAGGTTGTTTTCAGTATGGATCAAGGCTCACCACTAGCAGAGTTTCGTAATGGTTCACGAACAGAAGGCTATATGCGCCTAGCCACACAACAAGCAAAAACAGCAGACAGCCTAAGACTAGGCAATCAATCTGGCACAGCTTCAGCAAGTATTCGCCAAAATGCACAAAGAAGGACATTGCTATAATGGAAGAAAATAAAAGAGAGCGATACCTCAAGCGCAAGCAGGCTTTGTGGAATGAGCGAAGCAGTTACTTAACCCATTGGCGCGAGATTAGCGATCACATCATGCCTCGCACTGGCCGATTCTTTGAATCAGACCGTAACAATGGTAAGAAGAAACACAACAACATCATCAACTCAAAAGCGACACGTGCATTAAACACGTTAGCTTCAGGCATGATGGCAGGCATGACTTCACCAGCTAGGCCGTGGTTTAGATTGGCCACGCCTGATACTGACTTAATGGAGTTTGAACCTGTTCGCACTTGGCTTGATAAGACTTCAAAAATCATGCGTGAGATATTCGCACGTTCAAATACCTATAACTCATTGCATCAAATGTACCTTGAGCTTGGCGCTTACGGTACGGCCTTTAGCTTTGTTGCCCCTAACTTTGATGATGTATTGCGCCATTTCCCGATGACGGTAGGCGAGTATGCATTGGCGATTGATTCAAACCAGCAAGTGAAAACGGTTTATCGTGAGCTGCCGATGACTGTTAGCCAAGTGATTCAGGAATTTGGCAAAGAGAATGTCAGTGCCAGTGTGATTAATAAATATGATGCAGGCAATTTAGATCAATGGTTGACGGTCATTCATGTGGTTGAACCACGCTATGATCGTGAGTACGGCAAAAAAGATGCAAAGAACAAAGCATTCAAGTCTATCTATTTTGAAGCAGCGGCAGATGGAGGCAAGGTGCTGCGTGAATCAGGATTTGATGAATTCCCAGGCTTAGCACCACGCTGGATGGTATTGCAAGGTGATGTGTATGGCAGTTCACCAGGCATGGAAGCGTTAGGCGATGTGAAGTCATTACAGCATAAAGAGCTTCGTAATGCGCAATGCATTGACTATCAAACAAAACCACCGATTCAAGTGCCTATCAACATGAAGGGGCAAGAGGTGAATAGCTTGCCTGGCGGTGTTGCTTACTACGACAGCAGTACTCAGAACAGTGGTATTAAAACTCAGTTTGAAGTCAATCTAAATCAGCAATATTTGATGATGGACATAGACCGTACTGAGCGCAGAATAGATCAAGCGTTCTATGCAGACTTATTCATGATGCTTGCCAATGACAATCGTTCAGGGATTACCGCAACCGAAGTAGCAGAGCGCCATGAAGAGAAGATGCTAATGCTTGGGCCGGTATTAGAGCGTTTGCATAATGAAATGCTTAATCCACTCATTGATATAACGTTTGCCAGAATGGTACAAGCAGGCATATTGCCACCTGCGCCACCAGAGCTATCAGGCCAAAACTTGCAAGTTGACTTTGTTTCTACATTGGCACAGGCTCAGCAATTAGTCGGCTTAGGTTCGCTTGACCGCTACGCAATGACAATAGGCTCAATTGCGCAAATGAAACCAGATGTGCTTGATAAGTTTGATGCTGACCAGTTTGCCGATGTGTATGCACAGCGATTAGGTGTTGATCCAAGCGTATTGGTTGCCGATGATAAGGTGGCAATCATTCGCAAGAGCAGGCAAGAGCAAATGGCGCAACAGCAACAAATGGCAATGATGCAACCGATGGCTGATGCTGCCGCAAAGATTGGAAGCATTGAAACTGAAGCAGGTAACAGCAACGCTTTAGCAGATGTCATGCAAGGCCTTACTGGCTATACAACATAACTAGGAGTAATAAAATGTCTTTATCAACTAATTTAACAGCGACAGGTGACATTTCTACTGTTCACTCTGATCTGATTGGGTTTTATGTGAATAGCACAACATCAGGCACGATTGTTTTAAAAAGTGGCGGTGCAAGTGGCACAGCACTAGGTGGCACAATCACGCCAGCAGTAGGCTTTCATCAATTTCCTGCCAATGGTGTTAATGGTTTGCATGCCACTATCGGCGGCACATTAAACGTTACATTCTTTTATCGAAAACTCGTCTAGTACAAGTTAGATTAAATCAAGCTCACTTCGGTGGGCTTTTTTTACGTCTATAGGGGTGCGTTTACCTTTTTTTATTGGCTTTATTCTTTAGTCATGAGCAAGCAAGACTACGACCCATTAAGCGCTGACATATCCACTGATACCAGCAAAGAGCAAAAGAACAAGCGTGCAAAAGAGCTTGAAGATTTGCGTTTTGTATTGAGCGATCAGAGAGGTCGCAGAGTGATTAACAGGCTGCTTGCTAAAACAGGCGTATATCGCAACCCATTCACTGGCAACAGTGAAACGTATTTTCGGTGCGGTGAAATGAATGTTGGGCAATACGTGATTGCAGAAGTGCAAGCGGTATCACCTGACAGCTACGCTAATTTACTAAAGGAGTTTAAAGAAGATGGCAACTGAAGATACAGCAACAGCTCAGGGTGACACCAACGCTGAAGCTAGTGCAGACGCTACAACCTTGCAGGCCACAGAAGCACAAGCCGAAACATCCACTGCAACTACCGACACGCAGGAAGATGGTTCAAAGAGTGAAGATTCAACGGCTGAGAACCAGCCAAATGATGTTGATTACGACTTCACTTTACCTGAGGGCTTTACCGCAAATGAGGAACTGGCTGGTGAATTAAAGGCACTTGCGAAAGAGAACGGTTTAAGCAAAGACGCTGCGCAGAAATTCGCTGATTTGGGCGTGAAGATGCAACAGCAACAAGCAGACCAATGGCAGACGCAAGTAGATCAATGGGCAGAGGATGTGAAAGCAGATAAAGAGTTAGGCGGTGAAAAGTTTGATGAAAACATTGCACTGGCTAAACAGGCGCTTGACAAGTTTGGCGGTCAAGACTTGAAAGATTTACTGCAATCAACAGGCTTTGGAAACCACCCTGCGATCGTGAAAGCTTTTTACAACATTGGTAAGTCGGTAAGTAATGACGCGCTTGTGATTAGCAATGGTACTGCAAAAGATACCAAATCTACCGCAAGCATTATGTTCCCAAATATGAATTAAAGAGAGGTAATAATCATGGCTGCATTAAGCACAATTCACCCTACGCTTCTTGATGTTGCAAAGCGTCTTGATCCTGATGACAAAATTGCAAAAATCGTAGAAATTTTAAACGAACAAAACCCTATCATTGAAGATATGGTTTGGCTAGAAGGCAACTTGGCTACTGGTCATCGCACCACTGTTCGTACTGGTTTGCCTGAGCCTACATGGCGCAAACTGTACGGTGGTGTTCAACCAACTAAATCACGTACAGCGCAAATTACTGATTCTTGCGGTATGTTGGAAGCTTACGCTGAAGTTGACAAAGCATTAGCTGATTTGAACGGCAATACAGCGGCGTTCCGTATGTCAGAAGATTTGGCACACATTGAAGGTATGAACCAAGAGTTTGCATCTACCTTGTTCTACGGTACTGCTGATGCCCCTGAAGAGTTTATTGGCTTCGCACCGCGCTTCAATGACCAATCTGCGGCAAACGGTGAAAACATCATCACATCTGCTGATACACCAGACGGTACAGACAACTCAAGCATTTGGCTAATCGGTTGGGGCGCTAATACCGTTCACGGCATCTATCCTAAAGGCTCAAAAGGTGGATTGCAAATGACTGATAAAGGTCAAGTCACCATTGAAAACGTGGATGGTTCTGGCGGTCGCATGGAAGCATACCGTTCGCACTATCGTTGGGATTGCGGCTTATCAGTGCGTGACTGGCGTTATGTAGTGCGTATCAACTATGACGCAGAAGACTTAACCAAAAACGCAAGTGCTGGCCCTGATTTAATTGATTTGCTTTCACAAGCAACTGAGTTAATTCCATCACTATCATCATGCCGCCCAGTGTTCTACGGCAACCGTAAAGCATTGAGCTTCTTGAAGCGCCAAATCGCAAACAAAGTGGCTGCCTCTACTTTGACTATGGAAACAGTAGGCGGTAAGCATGTAACTATGTTTGAGGGCGTTCCGTTTAAACGAGTTGATGCGATCACTAACGCTGAATCAGGCATTTAATTTAAGGGGAATAACATGATTTTAGACAAACGTACAGAATTTGCAGATGCAGTCGCTTTAAACACTGGCGCTGCTGGCACTTATCTGATTGGTAGCCAAATTGACATTAGTGAAGCGCGTGATATTGGCAACGGTTCACCGCTTTATCTAGTGGCAACAGTGGCAACAGGTATTGAAGTGGCGGCATCAACAGGCACAGTAGCATTCAAACTGGCTTCTGATGATTCAGCGGCAATCAGCACAACTACTTCAACCGTGCATTTCACTTCACCTGAGTTTGCGACAAGCACAACAAGCGACACGACAACTTTAGCGGCTGGCACAGTGTTGTTTGCAGTTGCTTTACCAATTGAAGGTAATGCTTACGAGCGTTATTTGGGCATCTTGCAAGTAACAGGCACAACAGCTATTTCAGCAGGTGCAATTAATGCGTTCCTAACCACTGATGTTCAAAAGTGGAAAGCTTACGCTGACGCGATTTAAGGGGATTGAACATGCCTAAAAAAGTAGAAGCATTAGCAAATGGGTTTTGTGATGGCAAACGTAGACGCAAAGGCGATGTATTTGCAATCGCTGATAACGTCAAAGTCGGCAAGTGGATGAAGGTACTAAAAGATGTGCCTTCAGAAGCCTCACAGCAAGCTGATAACGGTGAAAAAGATGCATTGATCGAGAAAGCGAAAGCTTTGGGTATCGCTGCAACTAAGAACTGGGGGGTTGATAAGCTAAATGGTTCTATTGCGGAAGCAGAAGCGGCATTGGCAGAAGCCTCACAGCAAGCGTAATAACCGTGAGAAGGGCTTTCATTAGCCCTTCTTACAAGGTGATTTTAAAAGAGATTGCCTTGTAAGAATTATCACCAGAGAGGGATTTTCAATGAACATCAATTATATCAATGGCGTTGTAGTCGGTTACTTTCTAGTGAATTGGGCACTGGTATTAAACCTATTGGCAAGCAATAAAGTAGGTGTTGTATTGGCAGTGATTAGCATGGCATCGGCTTACTTTCTTGAATCAATACGATGTGGCACTGATGAAGAATTATCGTCATTGGCCAATAAGATTCTTGGCGCAGTGATGATGATTAGCGTGTTTTTATCCTATGTTTCTTGGCTTAGCGTTTAGGGGCAATCATGGCTTCAGTCGTTGACATTGTAAATCTTGCACTAGCTAGGCTTGGCGATTCTGCCACAGTCACCAGTATAGACCCACCAGAAGGCTCAGCACAGGCAGAGCAAGCCAAACGCTTTTATCCGATTGCGCGTGATAACTTGCTTGAATTGCATGCTTGGAACTTTGCCACTAAACGTATTAGCTTGGCAGCAACCAGTGATGTAGCCCCTGATGCATGGGCATTCACCTATGCAGTGCCATCAAACTACATTCGTGCGCTTGCCGTTTATCCAGAGCAAACCAATAGCGAAGCAGATCAGCAACCATTCATCATTGAAACAAATGAGCTTGGTCAGTTGGTTTTATACACCAATGTCGAGAATGCTACGCTCAAATACATTTCATTGATTACCGATACCACTAAATTCACACCGCTGTTTATCAATACGCTTTCATTTATGTTGGCAAGCTTTTTGGCAGGCTCGCTGATTAAAGGCGATACAGGCATGAAGATTGCCGATGCCATGTATAACAAGGCCATGCAGATGCTTAATGTTTCGGCTGGCAAAGATGCGTCAGCACGCAACTACGATGCACAAAGAACGCATGTGCCTGGTTGGGTTCAAGACTATGGCGTATCAGATCAGCGCAGTATTTATGAAGCTGATGGTCGCATTCTCAGGGGTTAGTAATGCCATCAACCAAAACCATCCAGCGTAGCTTCGTAGGCGGCGAAATAGCGCCTGAATTATTTGGTCGTATTGACTTAGATAAGTATCAATCAGGCTTAGCAGAGTGTTTAAACTTTGTGATATTACCGCATGGACCAGCACAGAATCGTGCAGGTTTTAGCTACATTCTGCAAACCAAGTTTCAGGATAAGAAAGCCAATCTTATTGAGTTTGCCTTCAGTACAGAGCAAACCTACATATTAGAGTTTGGCGATCAGTATATTCGTTTTCATACTAATGGCGGTACGCTACTTAAAACTGGTCTGAATATCAGTGCAATTACGCAAGCAACCGAAGGCGTGTTGACCTATTCAGGCACCGATCCTGCTAACGGCACATGGTTTTATTTGTCTGGTATTACTGGCATGGTTGAATTGAATGGTCGCTATGTGGTGGTTTCTGATGTAGATGCAGGCGCAAACACCTTTAAGCTTAAAGACTTGCGTGGTAATTACATTGATACCACTGGCATGACTGCCTATGTATCAGGCGGCACGATTGCTGAGGTGTATGAGATAGCGTCACCTTACCTTGAAGCTGACTTGTTCAATATTCATTACGTGCAATCCGCTGATACTTTAACTTTAGTGCATCCTAGCTATCCACCTGCTGAGTTGGATAGAACTACATCAACCACATTCACCTTAACAAACATTAGCTTTATTCCTAGCATTAGCGCACCAACTGGCGTAACAGCAACAGCGACAACAGGCACAGGTAGCGTGGTTTATAACTACGTGGTAACGGCTATCTCAGACGAGGCGCTAGAAGAATCGGTGGCATCAACTGCTGATGATATAACCAATAACCTTGCAACAGCAGGCAATAAAAATACAATCACATGGACTGCGGTCACTGGTGCGATTCGATACAACGTTTACAAAGAGAAGAATGGTCTATTTGGATATATTGGTCAAGCTTCTGGCACGGCGTTTGTAGATGATAATATCATTGCTGATGTAACACGCACACCACCTGAAGCTGAAAATCCATTTAGCGGTGCAAATGATTACCCTGGCGCAGTATCTTACTTTGAACAACGCAGATGTTTTGGCGGCACGAATAACAAACCACAAAATCTATGGATGACACGTTCAGCCACAGAATCAAACCTTAACTACTCCATCCCTACACAAGACGATGATGCGATTTCACTGAGAATTGTTTCACGAGAAGTGCAGCGTATTAGAAATATCGTGCCGTTAACTGAGTTGCTTATTCTCACCAGTGGCGGTGAATGGAAGATTAGCACGCAAAACAGTGATGTGTTAACGCCATCATCTGTGACGGTCAGGCCACAGTCTTACAACGGTTGTACTGATGTGCAGCCAGTGGTCGTGAATAACAGTGGTATTTATGTGCGTGCTCAGTCAGGCCGCTTGCATGATTTGGCTTATAACTTTGAAGTGAGTGGCTTCAAATCAAATGATTTATCACTGATTGCACCACATTTGTTTGATGGCTTTACCATTGTTGATATGTGTCTAACAAGAACGCCTGTGCCAGTGGTGTGGGTGATTCGTAATGACGGCAAGTTACTTGGCATTACTTACATGCCAGAGCAAAAAGTGTTTGCATGGCATCAGCATGAAACCGATGGCTTGTTTGAATCGATTGCTGCCGTCAATGAATCTGGCCGTGATGTTCTGTATGTGACTGTTAAGCGAACCGTAGATGATGAAGTGGTGCGCTATATTGAGCGCTTATCGGACCGACTAATAGATACGCTTGAAGAAAGCTTTATCGTTGATTCAGGGCTGACATATAGCGGCACAGCGGCTACGGTGATTAAAGGATTACATCATCTTGAAGGTAAAACCGTAGTGGCGTTATCAAATGGTGCGGTAGTTAAAGATTTAACGGTAGAGAATGGTCAAATCACCTTGCCACAATCAGCCACATTGGTCCATGTTGGCCTGCCTATCACCTCACGCATTAAAACATTACCGGTAAGCTTTGAAGGTCCTGCGCTTGGTCAAGGCGTGTTGAAGAACATCAATGAAACTACATTGCGAGTTTATCGCACCAGTGGCGTGATGGTTGGTTATGACACTAACAATCTAGTGCAATTCAAACAAAGAACGATTGAGCCTTATGGTTCACCGCCAAACTGGATCACCGATGAAATTGATATTGCTATCAAGCCTGATTGGAATAGTAGCGGCCAAGTAGTGATTCAGCAAACAGACCCTTTGCCAGTGACGGTATTGAGCATGGTGATGGAAGTGGCGCTAGGTGGGTAAAGATTCGGTAAAGGTTGAGCTTAGAGCACCTACGCAAGCTGATGTTGATTTACTCATTGCCAATATTCGCCATGATGATAAGCAAGAGCTTGACGCTTCACATGGTGACTATCAAAAAGCGATTCAGCTTTCTTACGAAAAATCAAAGTACAAGTGGGCCATCTATGCAGGCGGTGAATTTGTGTGCCTATTTGGGATGCATCCACTAGGTTTGCTCAGTGATACTGCATTGATATGGATGCTAGGCACAGACCAGATTGAGAAAAACAAGGGTGCGTTTATACGCCATAGCCAAGAGTATATTAAAGCCATGTTAAGTGTATCGCCTGTGTTAACCAATTGGTGTGATGTGCGGAATAAGAAAACCGTTAGATGGTTAAAACTCATGGGCTTTACCTTTTTTGAAGCCGAACCTTACGGTGTAAAAGGCTATCCGTTTTATAGATTTGAATTAAGGGGTTAGTATGTGCGGAATTCCAGCGGCATTAGCAACCGCGCCATCATGGTTAGGCACAGCATCCACAGTTGCATCTATCGCAGGCGTTGGATTGCAGGCATTTAGTGCATTTCAATCAAGCCAAGCGGCTAAAGAATCCTATGATTATCAATCTACAGTAGCGCGGAATAATGCCATTACTGCTGAATATCAAGCGCAAGACGCTATCAAACGTGGTCAAGTAGCAGAAGAACAGCAAAGACGCAAAACAGCCATGATGAAAGGCAGTCAAACGGCTAGATTAGCTGCTAATGGCCTTGATATTTCAGAAGGTTCAGCACTACAAATTCTATCTGATACTGATTGGATGGGTGAGCAGGATGCTTTAACTGTACGTGATAACGCAAACAGAGAAGCAAGTGGCTATCGTCAGCAAGGGCAAAACTACAATTCAAACTCAGATTTGCTAGCGGCTCGATCACAAGCAGAAAGCCCTTTAATGGCAGCAGGTTCAACATTGCTGAATGGCGCGGGTACGGTTGCTGATAAGTGGTACAAGATGAGCGATAGTAAACCTAAGGGCGATACTACTAAGACAACCAGCGGCAATAAGTTGTGGAGCACGCCTTAATGCCTACCGTTCCTACCTATGACAACAATGTCCAACAAACAAGACCATTAGATGGCACAAAGCAATCTTCAATTGCCTCGCCTGAGTTGTTTGCTGGCATAAGTGGGGCAAACAATACATCAGCACTTGGCAAAGCGCTTAATAGTGTTGGTGATGTGCTTGATAAAAGACAAGATGAAATAGACACAGCAACAGCTTTAAATGCCGAGGTATCGACACGCGAAGCTTATATGCAGTTTCAGTCTGAGGCTAGAACGCGCAGAGGCTTGGCGGCTGATGGCTTAGCTAAAGATGCTGAGAAGTGGTGGGATGACCAAGCTAGATTAGTCACTGAAAAAATGACACCTAATCAGCAACGGTTATTTAAGAACCGCATGCAAGGCACAAGGCTTTCAACCTTAGATTCGCTATCACAATACCAAGACGGTCAAGTACGTGCGGCTAAACAAGAGGGCGCATTAGCTTCGATTGATTCTTCTATCAAACTAGCGCTTGATGATCCAAATAATGCAGGGCTTGCATCAGAAGCCATGCGTACTATTCAAATCACCGTCAGCAAATTAGCGGCAGAGAATGGCGATGCCCCTGAAAAAGCACAAATGGATATGCTGAAATACACCAGCCAATACCATTCAGGCGTGTTGCAAAACATGATTGATGGGAATCCAGAACGAGCGCGTGAGTACATGAATAAATATGGCGCTCAGATGCTACCTGCTGCGCGTGGGCAGTTTGATAAAAGCCTTGAAGTGGCTGAGCGTAATGTCAAAGTATTTGGTGAAGTATCAACGGCAATGGGTACAGCTAAAAGTGAATCAGAAGCATTGGCAATGGTGCGCGAGAAGTTTGCAACTGATGCAGACGGTATGAGGTTAGCCGTCAATGAAGTGAAAACACGTTACAAAGAGCAAGAAGAAGCAATGCAACAATCGCAAAAACAGGCTTTTGATAGAGCTTGGGGCATTGCTATTGATTCAGGCAAAGGCCGTAGAGGGGTTGATGCACAAACATGGTCCATGCTCACCCCTCAGCAACGTGATTCTATTGATGATGAACTCTATCAACGCGCAGAGCGTAGCCGTGTTGCAAAAGACAGAGATGATGCCAAACAAGACAAACAGAACACTGATGCTGCATGGGAAAACTACTATGCCATTCGTCAGCAAGCCAGAGATAACCCAGAAGCATTCAAAGGTCGTGATTTACGCCTAGACTTTAAAGCAATCCCTAAAGAGAAGCGCGAAGAATTGATTGATTTGCAGGCTAAGAAGCCAGATGAATTGAAAGATGTGACTACGCTTGATGGTCAGATCAGCTTAACCGTTGGCGCGTTAGGCATTAAAGATGCAAGCAAGTACAAGTTTGAAAGCGTTATCCGTGATGCGGTACTCACTGAGCAGAAAAAACAAGGCAAGCCATTGGGTGAAGAGGCGAGGCAAAAGATTATTGACCGCATGGTCATTGATGGTGAAGTGCCAGGTGGTTCATGGTACAGCAATGATAAAGAAGGTCGTGCTTACGAGTTTTACGGCACGCCTGATGCGAATAAGTTTATCCCTAGCGATGACGCTATCAAACAGCGCTTTGAAAAGAATAAAGGCCGCGCACCAACATCAGAAGAATTGAAAGCAATTAAAGCAAATTTAGCAAATAAGGGGTAAAACGTGGCATTAGATGATTTAGATTCTGCAATCAACATAGCCACAGGGGAAGTTACCAAAAACGATGACCCATTATCACGGCTAGATTCTGCGATTGATAATGTAGTCACCACGCAGAAAAAGCGTGCGGCAACCGTCACAGGGATTGCAACCAAATTTAATCCAGACCAAATAGCACAATCAAGAGCATTAGGCCGTCAAGTTGGCTTGCCTGATGATATTGCAGAGCGCAATCCTGATGAAGTAAGACGCAGATTCATTACGCAAAAGGTATCTGAGCTTTACGACACCTCACCAGTATTAGGCCGCAAGCTTTCTGATCCAGCCTTTGCAAAACTAAGCCATGATATTACTGATGAACTGGCAGGCCAAGAGAGTGCAATCAAGCAACTAGCATTGACTAAGCAAGGTTTTCGTGAAGCCTCTGAGTTAAGTCGTGCCATGAGTGACCAGCAGTTTAGCAATATCATTGAGCGCGGTAGAGATAGAGTAGTAGAGCGCGGCATCGGTGATGTAGTGGGTAGCTTTGGCCGTTCTATTGCGGCAGGCTCTACAGGCAGAATCGGGCAAGGCGTTTATGGCACATTGGCTTCACCGTTTGGCGTATTATCCCCATTGCTAGACCCATTAGTTGGCACAGTATTACCAGCTAACCCATTGCGTGTTGCTGAGCAAGGCTTACTCAATTTATCTAAACAACAATCAAATGTTGCTGATGCGATTGCAGGTGATAGAAGTGAGCAAGGCTTTGTAGAAGGTGCAGTCAATAGTGGATTTGAATCACTAGGTATGAACTTGCCGCCATTGTTAGCAGGCGTGATAAGCAACAATCCATCATTGGCATTAAATGCGATGGTTTCATTAACTGGCGGCCAAGAGTTTGCCAAAGCGCGTGAGCAAGGTTTAGGTGCAAATCAGGCATTAACTTATGCAGGTTCGCAATTAGGTGTTGAATACTTCACAGAAAAGCTACCGGTTGACACTCTGTTTAAAGGATTGCGTGGTGAAACTGGATTATTAAAAACCTTATTGCTGAGCAACGTGCAAGAACAAATTGGTGAACAGGCTGCTACGGTATTGCAGGATTTGAACGAATGGGCGGTATTAAACCCTGATAAACCATTTGCTGAGTATGTGAAAGAGCGCCCTGATGCTGCGCTACAGACAGCCATTGCTACCCTAGTCGGCACAACAGGACAGGTGGCGATTGCTAAATCTATTGAAGTGGCTGGCAACTACGTTTCAACCGAACAAGAGAAGCTGCAGTATCAAAGCGAGGCCGCCAACACCTCAATGGAAGCCTTTGCTAATATCCAACAACTAGCGGCACAATCAAAGCTCAAGCAACGTTCAGCACAAGACTTTGCAACTTTCTTACAAGAGGCAGGCGGTGAGAATGGTTTAGATGAAGTTTACATTGATGCACGCACCTTTGTAGAAGAAGCTGAAAAGCAAGGCGTTGACCTAAACACTTTAATGCAATCATCACCAGTGATTAATCAGCAGCTGCAAGAGGCAATCGCGCAGGGTGTTGACTTGGTTATACCAGTGGGTGAGTTTGGTGCGTCTATTGCTGGCACTGAATTTGGTGGTGCGATACTCCAACACTTACGCGCAGATGAAAACGGCATTAGTGCATTTGAGGCTAAAACACAGCTAGATGATGCAGTAAATGAGTTGCAGAAACAGGCTGAAACTATTGCACAGCAATACCAAGATAACGAGGCTTGGCAACAATCAGTTACTGAGGTGAGTGATAACCTATTGGGCCAACTTAATGCCGTAGGTAGATTCACCCCTGAAAGCAATCAGGCTTATGTGCAAGGTTTAGTTGCGCCATGGTATTCAACACTAGCAAGTAACTTAGGCATCACGCCTGCTGAAGCATACGCACGCTATCCCTTGCAAGTAAGTGGTAATGTAACGGCTAACGGCTTTGAGCAGAATGATATAGTCGGCAAGAATGAAGCATTGAGTAGTTTATCTAAGCTATCACAAGTGGTTTACGATGAAACCTACACGCCACAAGATGCTTATGATGCGTTGTATGAGGCGGCTAATCCTAAACAAAAAACGGTTTTACGAGCCTTATCAAAAGAGCAGATGCTTGGGTTTGAATATCCACATCAGGCGCTAGATGAATTAAGGCGCAATCCTGAAGCTTACCAAACATCACCAGCGTTCAAAGGCATATTGACTAAGGCAGGGAATAATCAGTTTAATCAAAATAATGTATCAATAAGCGCATTAACAGAGTTATCAAAAAAATATGATATGGAAGTTGATAATGCTGAGAACCCTTATACTAAAGATATAGGGCAGCCTTCATTAATCAAATTTAATGATGCGTATGTGCAGTTGAGTGTTAAGGAAGATTCTGAAAATATCTATGTTACTAATATTCACACTAAAAAAGTTGATGATTTAACAGTGCAGGCTAAAGGAACTGGCCGAGGAACTGATGTATTAAACTCATTAAAAGAATATTCTGATTTAACTGGCAAAAAGTTAGCAATAGTTGATGCCGTAGAATCTGCAACTTCATACTATGAAAAACTGCAATATCTGAAAAGAGAATCAGTAACTTTAGAATTTGAAGGTGAACCTTATACCCCATTATATAGCTACACATATACGCCTAAATCAAACAATCTAAATCAGTCTGAATCACAGATTGATACGCCTGAGTTTAAAGCATGGTTCGGTGATAGTAAAGTAGTTGACGCTGATGGTAAGCCGCTGGTTGTTTATCATGGCAGCCCTGACATGCGTTTTATGAACGAGGACGCAGTTTTTAAAAGCCAGAAAGATCGACTTGGCTTTGGTGAAAATAAGGGTGCTCATTGGTTCACGCCATCTCGTCAAACCGCCCTAACTTACGCTGACCCTCGGCGCGCGTTTGACTACCAGCGCGCCGAGGAAGGCGTTATCCCAGCTTATCTCAAAATGCAGAACCCTCTAATAGTTGAAGCTAATGGAGCCAACTGGAGAGATGCACAACGGCGTGGCAAAACAGGAGAAGTGATCGAGGTCGCAAGGAGCAATGGGCATGACGGAGTAATCATCCGAAACGTAAAAGATGACTACAATAACGGCATCGGCACTCGCCCGACAGACACATACGTCGTTTTTGAGTCGACCCAAATCAAATCCGCAATTGGTAACCGTGGAACATTTGACCCTAATGATGCGAATATACTGAATCAGCAAGCACGCGGCCAAATATCATTCAGCAACGACATTACGCAAGGAGCAAACATTACCCTGCTTAAAAATGCCGATGCTTCAACATTCATTCATGAGCTAGGCCATTTCTTTTTAGAAGTCTATGCTGACGTAGCCAGCAAGCCAGATGCCCCTCAAGTGATTGTAGATGATATGAACCAGTTATTTAATTGGTTTGGCATTGAATCTACTGAGCAACCGGCAATTGATGTATGGCGCAACATGACGTTAGACCAAAAGCGCCCATATCACGAACAGTTAGCGCGAGGTTTTGAGCAGTATGCAATGGAAGGTAAAGCCCCTACGCTTGAATTAAGTAGAGTATTTGCTAAGTTACGTTCGTTCATGCTATCTGCTTACAAATCATTAAAACAATTCTTTGAGCGTAGCGGTGACCCATCGTTAACACCTGAAGTGCGCCAAGTGTTTGACCGTATGCTTGCTAGTGATGATGCCATCAATAAAGCTGAGGCAGTGCGTGGCATGATGCCGATGTTTGCTTCAATGGAAGAAGCAGGCATGAGCGTAGATGAATATGCTGAGTACCTGCAAAACCAGCAAGATGCTACCGATGAGGCTAAAACACAATTAACAGCACGCTCATTGCGTGATATGAAGTGGCTGCAAGGTGCGCGTAGTCGTGTATTGCGTGATTTACAACGTCAAGCCGATGCTGAGCGCAGAGCTGTGCGCATGGCGGTCAGACGCGAGGTGATGACGCAACCAGTCTATCAAGCCTATTCATGGCTAAAACAAATCCCTGATGAAAGCAAAGCGCAACAAGCCGAGAAGGTTAAAGCGACCAAAGGCGTTGATGTTGAGAAAGATAGTTTATATACCGCGATTGCTAAACTAGGTGGTTTGAATCGTGAGCTTGCGGCTTCTGAATGGGGAATTGACCCTAAAGATAAATTCGATTCAGGCGTATTTGGTAAGCCTGTATTGCGTAAAGAAGGTGGTTTGTCACCTGATGCGATGGCTGAAGCATTGGCACAATATGAATATCTAACCTTAGATGAAAACGGCAAATGGGATTTACGCGAGTTTGAAGATAAGTTTTTTGAAGAGGCAAAAGGTGAGCGCCAATACAGTTTATTTGCAGAAGGTGAGCAATACCGTAAGTGGCAGGAATCCATCTATGATGAACAAGAGCGCGTCAGACTTGATGCATTTGGTAAAGGTAAATTAGACCTGAACAGCATGAAAGCGATGTATGGCGAAGATGGTGATTGGCGTAATCTTGGCATAGGTCGCACTGGCATGGTGATGCAAACAGGCAATCCACCTGATGCGGTAGCGGAACTATTCGGCTTTAACAGTGGCGATCATCTAGTAAAGTCATTACTAGCGGCTGAGAATCCTAAAGCATTGGTTGAGCGATTAACGAATGAGCGCATGCTGGCTGAGTTTGGGGATTTGGTTGATGCTAAGAAAATGAACGAAGCGGCTGATAAGGCCGTGCATAACGAAGTGCGTGCAAGAGTATTAGCAACTGAGCTATCTGCGCAGAATAAAGCACTAGGCAATCGCAGAATATTAGAGGCGGCAGCGAAAGAGTATGCCAATCGTCAAATTGCTGGCACATTAGTCCGTGATTTGAAGTCATCTAAATTCACTAGGGCTGAATCTAAATCGGCAAAAATGGCAGATAAAGCAACGCGAAAAGGTGATACGCAAACTGCGGTGCAAGCTAAGCGCGATCAGTTATTGAATAACCGTGCAGCAAAGGCCACGCTAGATGCGAATGATAAGGTAGATGCTACGCTTAAATACTTTAAGAAGTTTGACAGCGAGGGCGTGCGCAAGAACCTTGATATTGAATATATTGAGCAGATTGATGACATTTTAATGAGGTTTGATTTACGTTCAGGCCAATCGTTACGTGCTATCAATAAACGAAAATCGTTAGTGCAATGGGTAGAAGGCCAGAAAGAAATTGGCTTATCACCAGTGATTGATGAAGATTTATTAAATGAAGCAAGGCGCACCAGTTATAAAGACCTGCCGTTTGAGCAATTCATGGCACTGGCTGATTCTATCCGCAACATTGAACACTTAGGTCGATTAAAGAAAACACTGCTAACGGCTAAAGACAAGCGTGAGTTTGCTGAGCGCATGACTGAAGCGCGAGAATCAATTAATAATAATGGCAATCGCATTGTGCCAGAGCGTGCAACACCGAATGACTTTATTGGTAAAACGGCTAGATTTGGCAGACGCTTTTCTGCAGCGCACCGTAAATTCTCAAGCTTTATGCGTGAGTTGGATGGTGGTAAAGACTTAGGTGTGATGCAGGATATGCTTTTATATTCTATGTATGAAGCAGGAAGCCTTGAAACTGATTTACGTGCTAAGGCGACTGATGATATGCAACGCCTATTTGCTACGATTGAAGGCACACTAGATAAGGCAGTCGGTAACTTGTATGCAATTAAACGCATAGTGCCTGGTACGAATATCAGCCTTACCCATGAACAGCGCATTATGTTTGCTATGAATTGGGGTAATGATGGCAACCGTCAACGTTTACTTGATGGTGGCTTAGAAGGTACGCGATCAATTAGCAACGAAGATGCATCAGCTATTTTAGATACCATTACTAAGGATGAATGGGATTTTATTCAAGGCACATGGGATTACATCGCAACATTCAAGCCGATGATTGCTGAACAAGAGCGTAAACTCACAGGCCGTGAACCAGTATGGATTGACCCATCGCCTGTGAATACCAAGTACGGCACTTATGCTGGTGGTTATTTCCCTGCTAAGTATGATGCGCAAATGTCCACACGCTCAGAGAGTTTGGAAGCGGTGACTGATTTGCGGATGGCAATGAAAGGTGCGTTTAATAGCTCAGGCACGCGCGATGGTTATACGCAAGCGAGGGCTGAGGCAGTCAAAGGCAGACCAATACTATTAAGCTTTGATACCATTTCACGCCATATTCATGAAGTCACGCATAGGTTAGCATGGCAAGAATGGTTAACCGATGCAACGCGCGTAGTGACTGCGCTTGATGGAAGCATTCGTGAACGTTTAGGGGCTGAAGCCTTACAGGAAATTCATCAACACATTCGTGATGTAGCGATAGGTGATGCGCCTGTGACTGGTACAACTGATGTGCTTTTGTCACGCATTAGAACAGGTACATCAATCGTAGGTATGGGTTATCGCGTTAGCACTGCATTACTGCAACCATCTGGCATATTCCAATCATGGGGCAGGTTAGGCATTGGCGCGGTGGCTAATGGCATTAAAACTGTATTGAAAAATCCAGTAAAAACGAACGAGTGGGTAATGGAAAACTCACCGATGATGCGTAACCGTGCGCGTACATTAAATCGTGAGATTAATGAAATTGTGAATCAGGTGCGTGCTGGTAAAAACCTAACAACGTTGCAGGCTTCTTATTTCTACATGATTAGTAAGATGCAGATCATGATTGATATGCCTACCTATGTAGGCGCGTATGAAAAAGCGTTAGCAGATTTGGATTATGACCAAGCAGGCAGTGAAGATGAACGTAAAGCTATCGAGAATAAAGCCCATTCGTTTGCTGGACAGACAGTCATTGATACGCAAACAGGCGGTGAAATTAAAGACTTGGCAGGCGTTCAAAAAGGCGGCCAAGGCCAGAAGCTATTCACTAACTTTTACTCTTATTTCTCTGCGCTTTATAACTTAAACGTTGAAAACTTTAGAACGAAAAAGCTTACCAATCCTGCTGAGTTTGCTGATTTTGTAGCCACTGCGATATTGTTAAACGTAATGCCAGTGATTTACTCGGTGATATTGAAAAATCTGTTGAAAGGTGAATGTGCGTGGGATGATACAGAATGCATACTTAATCGCTACAAGTCAGAGCAAATGAGTGCAATATTTGGGCAAATGATTGGCTTGCGTGATGTAGGTGTTGCGGTTGATGTGGCAACTGGCGGTGATGCATTTGGTTACTCTGGTCCACCTTCACTAAGATTCTTTGCAGACGTGTATAAACTAGGGCAACAAGCAGAGCAAGGTGAAGTTGATATGCCTTTGTTTAAATCACTAAATAACGCAGGCGGCATCTTGTTTCACTATCCAGCAGGCCAAATCAATACAACGGTTGACGGCATGTTAGCAATCGAGCGAGGCGAGGTGGAAGGGGTGAGTATTTTCAATGCTTTAATCTCTGGCCCACCTAAAGATTAGGGTGCGTTTAGTCAATTATAACTGATAGAAAATGTGCAAAAGGAGTTGCGCACATGACTATCAGTTCTGAAGCTAGGAAAGCTGGCCCATTCGATGGAAACGATGTTACTACATCATTCCCTTTCACATTTAAAACCTTCGCAAAAGCTGATGTAAAGGTCATCTACACAGATGTTGACGAGATTGAAACCGTACTGGTTCTTGATAGTGACTACACCGTTACGCTTAACCTCGATCAGAACGCAAGCCCAGGCGGTAGCATTAGCTATTCAACATTAGCTACAGGTGAAAAGCTAACGATATTAGGCAACGTAGAGTACACCCAAGAAACTGACATTCAAAATCAAGGTGGCTTTTATCCTGAAGTGTTTGAAAATGCACTTGATAAAATCACGATGCTTATTCAGCAAGTCAAAGAGATTGCAGATCGTGCCGTGGTCGTGCCTGCATCAAGCTCTGTTACCTCAGAGAATTACCTAGACACTATTAATACATACAAACTTCAGGCGGCATCTTCTGCTGCGGCTGCGGCTTTATCTGCAATAGAGGCTTTAGGTTATGCAAATGATGCAGAAGCAGACAAAATTCAAACTGGATTAGACCGCATACAAACAGGGCTTGATGTTCTCGCGGCAGAAGCTGCGGTTGTATCTGCATTATTGAAAGCAAATAACTTATCTGACTTAGCCAATGTGGTAACTGCTAGAGCTAATTTAGGTTTAACCATCGGCACAGACGTTCAAGCCTTCGATGCCAATACCGTCAAGAAAAACGTAGCCAACACTTTCACTGCTACTCAAGTGCCTGATAACGGCACAGCTGCGGTATCAACTACCTCAACCTATACGTTCGATGGCGCAGACCAAATCCGTGAGGTGACGCTAACCAATGCAATCACCGTTACATTTGGCGCGCCTACAGGTATCACAGAAAAGGCTATGTATAAGTTCATGCTGAAAGCTGGTGATACTTCTGCGCGAGTATTTGCGTGGAATGCTGCGTTTAAGTTCCCGAATGCAACGCCGCCGTTAACTGCTGGTGCGGCTACTAACGGTGCTTACGACATTATTAGCTTTATCGGTGGCGCTGGTAACACGCTCATCTATGACGGTCACTTAGCGAATGTGGGGTAAGTGATGATTAGAAGCTTTATCTCTAAGCTTTACAGCCTTTATACACCTAGCTTTTTTATGTCAGGTGGAGGTAGTGCGAATGGTTACGTAATTGAGCGTAGCTTGCGGTTTAGTGCGGCTAGTAGCCAGTATCTTACACGTACACTTAGCTCGAATTTCGGCGGGCAAATTGCAACCTTTTCCTTTTGGGTAAAACGAGGCGCGCTGGGGGTTCGACAAGTAATATTTGGAGCATCTAACGGCTCTACAACAGCTTTTGGAATAGAATTTAATAGTGCAGATCAGTTAGATTTTTTCGATTATTTTACAACCTATCAAGCAAGGAAGGTCACTTCGAGGGTGTTTAGAGACCCTTCTGCTTTGTATCACATTGAATGCACAGTTAACACGCCCAGCGCTAATGCATCCTCAAGATTTACGGTAAAAATTAACGGGATTTTAGAAACAACCTTTAGTAGTTCGATAGACCCAAGTCAAAATTTAGTGACAACTCTAAGCCTTTTTAATACATTTAATATCGGAAGAGAGGCTGGAACTGCATCAGGATTGCTTGATGGGTATTTAGCAGAAATAAACGTCACTGAAAATACGACTTCATCCTTCGGTGAAATCAACACAAGCACTGGCCAATGGGTTGCTAAGAAATATACAGGCACTTACGGCACAAACGGCTTTTACCTAGACTTCAAAGACGGCACCAGCACAACAACGCTAGGTTACGACAAGTCAGGTAACAACAATCACTGGACGCTCACAAACTTCACACGCTCTGCTGGCGTGAATGATTGCTGGATGCTGGATGTTCCAGCAGGGAATGGTAGTGCTAGTGCGGTTCAGCCTAGTGGTAATTATGCGGTGTTGAACCCGTTAGATGCTGGTGTTGGAACCAATATTACACTATCAAACGCAAATTTGAATTATGCTCAAGGTGCTACTAACGGAGCAGTGCGAGCTACCATAGGGATGCTAACAGGCAAATGGTATTGGGAAGCAACTGTTACAGCCACTAATCCGATGATTGGGATTTCAAACTCTTTGGCAACTACACAGAATTATCCTGGGTCCGATGCTAATGGTTGGGCATACTATGGGTTAGATGGGACAAAGTACACAAATGGTACATCAATAGCCTATGGTGCAGCATACACAACCAGCGATGTTATTGGCGTGGCCTTTGACGCTGACAACGGTACATTAACATTCTACAAAAATAACGTCAGCCAAGGTACAGCATTTACAGGACTCACGTCCGGTGCATACTTTCCAGCAATAGGGCGTGGCAACGGTAGTCCGAGTGCCTCCCTCAACTTCGGTCAACGTTCATTCACCTACACACCACCTGCTGGCTTCAAAGCACTATGCACGGCAAACCTAACAAGCACCGATGTGATTGAATCAGGAAGCTTCACAGGTAATGCAAATGCTATTGGTCCATTCATCTGGTGCAACGGCACACCTGAAACTCTCACTATTAATGGTAACGCAGTCACATGGGGTACGCATGCGGACAAGCTATCCAACGGCTTCAAGCTACGCACATCATCATCTAGTTACAACTCATCAGGCACTAACACTTGGACGGCAACAATATTAAGCCCTGAGAGCAAGTCAGCCTTTAAACATCAGAACGCAAAAGGGAATTAACCATGTATTACAGAGAAGCAAGCAACCAATATATTAACGATGGCATGGACTTTACGATTGATGGCAACTCTTATCCATTTACCGCATTAGGTGATAAATCTCCTGAGATATTGCAATCATTTGGCCTTGAGTTGGTAGTAGCAACCAATCAACCTGCTAACCGTAATTTCTACAATGTGACCGAAGAGTACAACGGCGCAACAGTGACATATATCAATACACCAATGGACTTAACCGCTATCCGTGAGCGTTTGTGGACACAGATTAAAAGCCATCGTGATTACGTTAAAACTAATGGCGGCTGCTTGGTTCAGGATAAGTGGTTTCACTCAGACACCGATTCAAAGCAACAACAAATTGCATTGGTCATCATGGGCGCAAACATCCCTGCAAATCTGAAATGGAAAACGCTAGACGGTTCTTTTGTGACTATGACACAAGCACTGGCTGGTGAGCTATTTGCGGCACAGGTTATGCGTGAACAAGTGATTTTTGGTGTAGCAGAAGCCAAGCGTGCAGCCATCCAAACCATGACCATTGGACAACTTGAAGCCTATGACGTACTTGATGGATTCCCACAGGAGTATGTAGATGAAGCTCTTATTCAGCCGTAGGCGGCATCTTGGCTCATGGTTGATCAGGTTTATTACCTGGTCAGAGTATAGCCATGTTGACTTGGTGCTTGATGAAAATTTGCTTATCGGTGCAATTGCAGGGGAGGGCGTTGTACTTGGTAAGGTTAACGATAGGTTAGCAAAGTCATCTAAGGCCGTGATGATGCATATCCCAGTGAAAGAGCTGGATGTATCAGAGGCGTTTGCGATTGGCCAGCTTGGTAAGCAATACGATTGGCTCGGTGTGATTGGTATCGGGCTAAAGCGAAACTGGCAGGAAGATGATAAATGGTCGTGTGCTGAGTTGGTGGCCAGCATTCTAGCAGCAGGTGGTCAAAGGCCGTTTGATAGTAAGTATCACCATCGTATTACACCTCAGCATTTGTTATCGCTGAATTTTGAGAAAACAAAAATTAAATAAAAATAAGAAAGGTTTTAGACATGCCCGATCAAAGCTGCCATTCAATACTTAGCTACATACCATTTTTGGGGCTAATTGCGAAAAATCCTAAGATCCAATCGCCTGTGTCGGTTCGGTTGGTGGAAACAGCGATTATGTCGGTGGTTGCAGGTGGGTTCGCCATGTATATCTCAGTAGAGGTGATCAAGACTGAGATGCAATCATTAAGAACAAGTATAGAAAAAGTTGATACTAAAGTTGATCAGGTTGACAACAAAATAGAGAGAGTTAGAGCTGATCTATATGTGCCTAGAGGTACAAAATGAATTTCATCAAATGGGCTGATGCAAAGAACTTCATTTCGGTTCGCTCATTTGTTCTTTATGTAACCGTTTGGATGACTTGGGAAGCATTTAATTGGGCGGCAGTATTTGCAACCACTACTGATAAAACAGGTGCTGATGTAGCTTTAATTATCGCAGCAGTTACAGCGCCTATATCAGTATTGCAGGGTTTTATATTTAAGGTTTATTCAGAAAGTAGGGCGTAATGAATTTTGAAGATGCGTTTAAAAAGCTGATTGTTCATGAAGGTGGTTATGTTAACGATCCGAGAGATCCTGGTGGTGAAACTAAATACGGAATTAGTAAGCGTGCATATCCAGCGGTTGATATTAAAAATTTAACACTGGATGGTGCAAAGCTAATCTATAAACGTGATTATTGGGATAGATGCCGTTGTGATGATTTACCTGAAGCTGTGCGATTTGATGTGTTTGATGCAGCAGTAAACTCAGGTGTTAAGCAGGCGATTTTATGGTTGCAGCGCGCGCTTGATGTTGTAGCTGATGGAGTGGTTGGTAACGTAACGCTTTCTATGGCCATGAAAATAGATGGTCATCTTCTATCTATGAAATATAACGGTACAAGGCTTTTGTTTATGACTAGCTTGCCAACATGGCCAACTTATAGCCGTGGCTGGGCTAAACGTATTGCAGAAAACATGGTGCGCTAAATGATGATTAAATTGGGTTTATGGTTACTAGGTAAGTTTAAATCTCTATCCAAGCTACTAATCACGCACTGGCGCATTGTGCTGGTGGTACTCATGCTGCTGGCAATCTGGCATTACAAAAGCGCCTATGAGAATGAAAAGCAGGATTTCAAAGAGTATATCGGCCTAGTAAAACAAGAAGCTGAATTGCAGGCGCAAAAGAATCAGATCATAGAGGCTAATACGAAAAAGGCTGTGGGGCTTGAAATTAATAAGTACAAATCAATCATTGCTGCCTTAGATATTGATAGGGCACAACTTCAAAAGAAAGTGAGTAGTTTATATGCTAACAAAACCAATGCTGATTTTAGGATTGCTTCTTATGCTGACCGCATGTTGCTCGAAGCAGGTAGTCGCAACACCACAGGCGAAATTGCCAGCGATACCGAAAGACTTGCCAGCTGCAGGCGAGAGCTTGACCGAGCCGATACTGAAAGATCAGTTATCGAAGAGGCGTGCGCAGTAACAACTGCAGACTTTAATCTGGCACGTGGTTGGATTGATGGTGTTTGTAGTAATCACCAGTGCGGTGAATAATTTTGATATTTAATAAAGCTCTCCAGCCTTGTTAAATTTTACAATGCTGAAGAGTTTAAAACTTTGTTTTAGATTAGCTTATCTACATCAATAGATAATGCTATTTTGAAGTAATGCATAAGAACAAATTCAGCTTGGCTATAAAGGTTGCAAACTCTTGTGCTATTTTTTAGATTGCAATCAAGATCTCCATTCTGGTTGAAATTAATTGAGCCTAATTTTATTAACTCATCTCTATCGACAAGATGTTCTCTTAAAAATACAATTAATCCTTCAAGTCGATTATCTATCGATAAATAAGTGACTAATTGACATCTGATTTTAATTTGACCAATGCTAGCTAAGATATGATCTTCGTTAAGTTTTGGTTCAATTGTTAATCCAACAAAGCCCGTATTGTTTGATGTTTGTGATACCAGACTATCTGCAAATTTTTTAAAGATATTTTTTATATCTAAATATCTTTGAGATGCGTCCTGTATTTCATATGTAGCGTCAAAGTCTAAATTCATAGCTGTTTCCCTTAAGAAAAATTAATAGGGGCCGAAGCCCCTTGTGATTACTTCTTGTTTTTTGCTTGAGTTAAAGCAGACCCAGCTACAGATTTTTCAGCTGCTGTTGATTTAGGATCTCTTAATATTGCAGATGCTTTTGATGCTACTTTAGAACTGGTATGTTCATTTTTTTGTGACTTATTAGCCATGGTAATTCTCCATTAGTTTTAAAAAATAGTAACTAAAGGAGATGGAAATTTATCCGTTGCTTCTACAATCTGTTCAGATTATAGTAGCGATTCCTCGGGGGTAAATTCCCACCTCCCAGCGGCTCAATCTCCTCAGAAAAGATTGGGCCGCAATCACAATCAGCCACTACATATTGCGATTAGTATCAATTAAAATCATTATGTAGTGGTAGGTCAAGCTGTTTTTCGATAAATATTTTTGTTTAAAAGTGCAAATCCCACTTGCCAAATTTCAACACATTGCCAGCTATGGCTTTGGGGTTAGTAGAAAATAATAAAAATCTTTTTTCCGAGAGGTTCTTTTTAATTATTTTTTAGCAATTATTGGTTATAGATATATTTTTGACAGAAAATCAAAATAAAACAAAGGACGGTGGTTTGATTCCTGAAATTTAGCTTAGATGAAAAAATACGTGAATGACAGCTTTTTGCCAGTATTTTTAATTTAGCTAAGCTAGGCGTGGCTTTACGTAGGTTCGATTCCCGCCTGCTCCACCATTTTTTTAGTAGTAAAAAGTTATAAAAATCAGTAAGTTAAGTGTTTTATGTCTTGTTAAAAGCTGTCATTTTAATGCCAGTATTTGGGGTGGTTTGGGGTTGATTTACCACTTAAATGACAGCTTTTTTGACAGCTTTTTCGGTGAACATTTCAACGGCTTTATTGCCAGCTTCAGGAATAGAATCGCTGATATATTTTGCGTAAATTTTCCGTAACATTCCCCAGTCTGAATGGCCCATTTGTTGAGCAAGCCAAGCGATAGATTCACCAGCTGTTAACATCATGCTGGCGTATGTATGTCTGGTTTGATATGGTCTTCTGTATCTCACTTTTGCAAGCTTCAATGCGCTAACCCAAATATTTTTTCTAATTGCTTGGTCACCAGTCCAGCGTTCTGCTGAGCGTGGACTCTGAAATATTTCAGCGTTTTTAAGGTAGGTGTATTGCTTTTGATCTAAAAGAGCTTGCATTGCTGGCGCTAAGAGTTTCACTTCACGATTGCCGGCATTTGTCTTTGGTATCTCAGCTATGTTTTTTGATGCCTGCGTCATGGCTTTAGTAATAAATATGCTGCCACGCTTCCAGTCAATGTCAGTCCAATCCAGTGCAACTAGCTCGCTAGTCCGCAGCCCAGTCCAGAAAAAGAACTGCACCATGTTTCTGGCTTGCCCATCTAGGACGCTTAGTATTGCCTCTTGCTCTTCCTGGCTAAATGGCTGCACGTCACTTTCTTTTTTTGGAGCCTCTTTATTTTCGTAGCTCCAGCCATAAAGTGGGTTGGTTTCAATTAATTCATCATCAACGGCATCCTGTAGCGCTATTCTAAATGTGCTCAGAATGTTGGATATGCGCTTATTACTGCAGCTCATTTCTTTAACCCAGTTTTTTACATCGATGCGTTTAATCTCAGGCAATAGCTTGCCTTTGAATTGCGGAATAATGAGATGGTTGACGGTTTTTCTGTAGTCGTTGTAAGTGGATGACTTGAGCTGTTTTTCTTGGGCTTCAAGCCAGTCATCCAGATAGGTTTCAATCTTGATAGCTTCGCCTGGCGTCTCTATGAATAAGAAGCGGCGTTTTGAATCGGGGAAAGTTACGCTGTAGTTGAATGTGCCTTTCTCGATAGAGTCGAGTATGGCACCAAGGTGATTGCTTACGCGGCGATCATTAGCGGGGGAGGGCTTGAGCTTGATTCTTTCGCGGCACCTGACGCCTTGATAGGTAAAGGCGAGTTCGTAGCTCGTTTCTGACGCCTTGCGGATACCATTCCCATCTCTGCCCATTCGTTAAATCCTTCAACACTCATTAGTATTCTATTGTCTTGCGCTTTTACCCACACTTTATTTTCAAGCCAGACACCATCACGGATTTTAGTACGAACAGCATCCTCTGTGTAGCCAGTTTCATTGCAAAACTTAGAGATGGTGACGTACTTGAACATTTATAAAGTAACTTTTATCTTTGGTTTATTTTCTTAGGACACTAGAACTTTTTCATTTTCGATACTGCTAGATTCATGATTTACCTTTTTGTGCGTTTCTGACATATCTACATCAGCGCGTTTGGTTATGGTGAAGTCGCTCATTCGCATAACCCATAAATTGAAGTGCACATAACGGCTTCACCTTGAATATCGCCAACTCTTAACAAGTCAAACTGCTTGCCACCTTTACTTGTTTGTGACCACTGCACAACTTTGTCAATTGTTTGCATTGCAGACCATTCATGCTTTTGCTCTTCTGTTAAATGGAGCATTGATTTGTTTGGCGCTGGGAAGAATGTTGACGCGCCGCGTTTACTAGCCAACTTAACAGCTAATTCCCAATCTTTAATTCGCTCAATAACCTCTGGGAATCGTTTGCTTATTTCTAGCAATTCGTCTTTACGGCAGTTAATGCAAGGCATGCACCCAACACGCCCCATGCCCATTTCATACAGTGGATTGTGTTTTACGTTGTGCTTTCTGTGCATCGCAAAACAATCTTCTGCAGTCCAATCTAAAATTGGTCTGTAATTCCATAGTTCAGCACCATTTTTACCTACAGACTTCAATTCATTCTCTGGTAAATTAGCGCGTCTTATAGATTCATCACGCCTTACACCCTGCCAACTAATTACATCATCACCAGAATCAAGCAATGGGTTTTGTACTTGGTTAATAATTGGGTTACGCTTTAACTCTTCTGAGCAAAATGCAGCCTTACTAGATGGGAACCTGCCTTTCCAAAGGCATAAATCTAAAAAGGGGTTGCCTGTTGGGGTCATCGCGTTTGATGCACGATCAATAGCCTCTTGGCTTACGCCTTTTTCTTTCCATTTGGTTAAAATGTACTCTTTCTTATGAGCAATTTGCTTTGTAAAATCAGCCTTAACGACACGTATAGGAAACACGTTGTCCTGTAGATATTTGATGTAGTCATAAGTAATTTGATGCTCGTTGCCAGTATCGGCAAATACAGCTTGCAAGCCTTCTGGCTGGCGCTCTATAGCAAGTAAAAGTAATGCTGTACTATCTTTACCGCCTGATATGCTGGAAATGTTATGTTCCATCACATACTCTCCAAAAAAACATCACACAAGACTTAGCCAATCTCTGCTCTTTGGTCTTACGTGGCTTTTCTGCAATCTGGTTCATGACCATTGATAGTGTTTGATGCTCTTTAGCAGCACGCAGAACAACATCAATCGCTATACCAAGTTCGGTAGGGTTTTGCATTTCGTGCGGATTAACCATTACGCGACCAATCTCATCTCATCACCCTCATGGCAAACTGCAACTAACGCAGCGCCCGGATAAGGTGAAACGCTATTGCCAACCATGCGAACTTGCTCTGCTACGGTAAAGGCGCGGCCATCATGGCCATGTGTGAATTTGTAGTCCTTATCAAAGCCTTGCGCTGAATAAAGCTCTTTAGGCTTAAGCATGCGTAACTTAATATCAACAATCAGATACGGCATGCCTTGATAAATAACTGTGACTAAGGCCAAGCGGTCTTTAGTGGTAATAGTTGGAACAGGCTCATTAACGCTGCTCATGTTGTCAGTGCCGTAGTAGCTCATTAAGAAAGCTGATACACGTAAGGCTTTCTCGGTAATCACATCTTCGCTTAACTCATATTCAAGCAATGCGTGATGTGCGCCGCTAGTTGTAACCGTTGAAATAGGATCGTTAAGGTCTGAACCTACTACGTTCTTTCTAAGCTCAAGTAGGCTGGCAGAAACAAGGCCTTGAACAGTTCTTTGTGAAATGATGGTACTTACAGGCTCACGTACATCATGGCCAAGGTTTGGTTGACCGTTGCCAGTGTTGTTGTATTGAGCAAGAAACGTTGTGACTAATGCATGACGATTCTCTGTAGTGATCGTAGGCAATGAACCTTTTAAGCCAGAGCTTCTATCGTTACCTGATTCAGTTTTATCGCCGTAGTATTGCTGCAGGTGTGCCATTGCTAATGCATGCTTGCCTGTACCAACAATTGTGCCAACTGGCGAACCAATATCCATTACTCTTGGAGATTGACCTTCACGCTCTCCGTAACCTGTTTGCACCAACACCGGTGTTGCTAAGGCAAATTCACCGCCTTTTGCTGTGGTAATCGTGTTCAATGGTTGATTAATGTCATGAATACCGTTTGAGCTGCTTTGTGTTACTTGAACGATGAACGGATCAGCATTATTGATAACGTACTTCATCATGCCTTTAGCAATGCGGCGCATTGTGGCCTCTGCTAACGGCTTCTTGCGGTCAAATATAGATTGCGATTCAATGCTGAAATCAATGTGTTCGTGCGCAGCGCTCCAACGCTTCTGACCGCGCTTAGGATTTTTAAAGTGCGTAGGCGCAGGGAATCTTACTTGCTGTCCATCATTACGCGCATGCATAAATAATCTGTCGCGTGTAGTGCCGGCACCGTAATCAGCTGCAACAAGGTTTTGGCATTTAACGTCATAGCCCATGTTGTTAAGCATTTTGATAAAACGTTGCCAAGTTTGGCCTGCACGCTTAGGGTCTGGAATTAGATATTGCTTTTCGCGCGGCACAACTTCACCAGGTGCAGCAATGCGGTTAGTAACCTTGCCATTGGCATCAGTTAACTTGTCTAAAGTAATCACGCGACCAGTTGCACTATCACGCTTAGCAATCAATGGACCCCATTTTTGAACCTGCTTAACATTCTCAAGCGTAATGACACGAGGCTTTACTTGACCAGCCCAGCGAACAACTACCCATGACAATGCACGGCGTTTTTCATTACGAGGTTGACCGCCTGCCGCTTGGCTATGATGCGTACAATCTGGGCTTGCGTGAAGGTGTCCAACTGGGCGGCCATGTACTACAGAATCTGGGCAAACTTCAAATACATCTGCTACAAAGTGGCGTGTTTGAGGGTGATTCGCGCGATGCATACTCAATGCATCGTCATTGTGGTTAATCGCAATATCAGGATGGCGACCTAGTGCCATGTATATTGCCTTTGACATACCGCCACCACCTGCAAACAGGTCAACGATCAATTCGTTATGAATATCAAGCAGCATTTGTGGTCTGATCATATAAGGTCCATGCGATTAGTTTTGTTGAGCGATTTGGTCATACTTTGTTTCGATCAATATTTTTGTCTGTGCTGTTTTTGCAATACTGACAATTTGCTGACGTTTGCTTGATCTAAACGCTTTGCGGCAATCAATCATGCATGCTTGTGCTGCCGTAATGTTTTCTCGCGTGATTGGTGTATTGCTATGCAAGCGTTTTTTGATAATAGTCAGAGGCATTAAATTGATGTTTAAGCCTAGTTGCTCATTAATCATTCCCCAGGTGAGAATCCAGCCTTCTAGTGCCGGAATGATCTCAGTCCAAACGCCTTCGTTATCTCTAAATACCGGAATGCCTTGCATTGCATCAATAGCGCCATTGCTAATTTGGTCAAGTATCGACTGAGGCATATCGAACACGGTAAATTCATCCAGTAGGGCAGGTAATGGCACTACACGTTCACTGTAGCTAATGCCACGGCGTTCGTTTCGCTCTGCTTGACGGCGTTGGGCGCGATTCATGGTCTGTTTTCCTGACCGCAATTAGGACATTCGCCGTAATTTTGTCGGATTGTTAAAAATCTTCCGCACCCAACACATTTGTATGTGTCTTTCTTTTCTTTAGGTGGTTTAAGTAGTTTTATTTCTGTGCCACTCAATGCTTCTTCTCGATTGATATACTGCATATCAACAGCAGGGCGTGTCTTTGCATCAATGTAGTCTTTAGGCCATGGAATATCTGTATAGCGTGATTCGTGCTGTTTTACGGCTTCGTCTTTAGTGTAGATATGGGCTTTTGATAAATCCGTTGTATAGCCATTCCCGTTCTTAGCCCACCACAAAACATCATTTCCAACGTATCCACGGCTGTCTTGAAGATAAAATTGGTTACTCATTTACGCACCCACTTTCTGTGAGCCAACATGCTTGCAACAATCGCAAATGGGCCAGAGGTCAAGTAGGCGGTAATTTCATAAAAACCAGCTTCAGGCACTGTTTTAAATAAAACTAGATTGGCGCCAGATATAGCAAAGCTAGTTAAAAAAGCAGCTTTGTAGTGGCCGTTATTTACGTTTAAGCTCTGAAAACCCAGTGCAAACACTAAAATAAACGTGCTGCCAAAGATGATTAATGCGGTCATGCTGCTGCCTTTGTCTGTAAGGCTAGTAGTTCTAATTCAGCCTCTTTGATGTACTCAATATGTTGATTAAGCATGTTGATTAAATCTTGAGCTTGTTTAGCGCTTAGATCTTCATGAATCTGGCATGCGCCTGTATCTATGGTGATAATCTGTGCTACATAATCTTGCGGTTCGCCAGTTCGATGATCTGCAATCCATACAGATGTATTTATCTCTAATCTGTTGATTAAAGTTTTAGCTTTGTTATGATTAGCTGGATTAAATTTCATATTGTTCTCCCTGATAGTTTCCATGATTCTATTAAGCTGTAAGGACGCTTTGTAACGTAGTAGTGCGTGTCTTTAATGCGTTTAATCAACCGCCCGTGTGTAATCCATGACAACATCCAGCCAAAAAGAAATACCGATGTAAGCTTCATGTAATAACTCCAAAAATTGAGGCGTTAAAAGATAGGTGATCGTTAAAATAAATACGGCTGCAACAATGCTTTTAAGCGCCTGATAGATAAAATCACTTGATGTAAGGTCGTCTAGTGGGTGGTTGTTGCTCATGGTTAAGCGCGCTCTGCACTCACGTTAGCCATCATCTGGCGGCGTGCCTCAAGCGACACCACATTGCTTTTGTTTCGTTCTGGACGATGCACCACACGAAGCCCAAGTGCTATGGCCTCATCAATCAATGTTTGAACGGTCCGAATGTTCGTGTTTTCTGCAATATGTAAATTGATGGTTTGCATGGTTAGCCTTAAATTTTGTCGTACCAATATTCTTGTGCAGGTTTTGCACGCGAAATTTTCGGTATTGGCTGCTGCGGTGTTTTGCGTTGTGCCAGCCTAATTAAACAAGTCACCAATGCTTTACTTTGCATGGCGCGTTCAAACGTGTAGCCCAACCTAGGGAGTTGTGAGGTGTTAAATGCGGTTTGTAAGTCTGCTGTTGCTGGCATTTTTCAAACTCCTAAATTACGGTTTAGGTGGTGCGTTTGAAATAATATACAACCACAGTTATATTAATGTCAACAACTAAAGTTATATTTAAAAAATAACTAGAGTAATATTTCTAAAATAAACGTATTGTTGTGGAGTTTAGGCAATAAAAAACCCGCTCAGAGGCGGGTTTGGTAGTTCATGTATTTTTAGGTTAATTAATTTTGTTCAATGTAGCTAACTTAATATTATCTTTAAGAGTAGTTAGTTCTAGTGTTAAATTGATTTTCTTTCTATCTTTTGCGGCTGATTGCAGCTTGTCGATATTCTCATCTTTAAATCTAAGATGGTTTACTTCAATTGAAAACTCTTTTCCTTTGCTGTCTCTGAGTGTGTATTTTGTCATCTCAGAGTGCCTATAATCAGTTGTTGAAATAAAGTAATCGTCAGTGACTATTGCTGAGTTTGACATTGATCTAGGTGCGCGTTTTGATGCGTTTGCAATATCTTCTGCATCGTAACGTACATAGCCTATATTTACACTTTCAGCATCTGGAATGGCGCTTAAAATTGCCTGAGTAGAGTTATCCATCGCCTTGCTAAATCGTTTGGCTTCTTTATTGGCTGATGCTGACTGAGCGATAATTTCAAACTGCTTCGTTTTTTCTTTCTCTTTTTCCAGTTCAATTTTTTCTTTGATTTGATCCAAATCTGTATCTTGCTTGTGCGTGTAAGCCTCTGCTCCATAGAACCCAGTAGCAAAAATCAATGCTATGGTTATTATGGTGATCGCCTTGTGTTTACTTTCCATAGTCGCAAACCCTGCGTTTAGCCCTTCAATAATAGATGAAATGATACCATCTACAGATGTGCTGCCTTTACTTACTTGAAAAGTAATTAGGTATTTTTCTTTTTCGGCTGGGGTGAGGCTATTTAAATTTTCGCTTCTTCCTAGGCTGAAAAGCACAGCTCTGTAGAACTCTTCTTGAAGATACCATAATTGTTTAGCCAGCGTCGCAGGGAATGTTCCGTTGTATTTATTACCCTTAATAGTAATATTTAGGCTGGTTAAATTTCCCTCAAACTTTATTTCTTCTGGACAATAATCTGATTCATTAATTAGCCTTTGAAGAACTGCGACTGCCTCATCAACCGTACTTAAAACAAGCGCTGAATTATTCATCTTATTCCTTTTATTTTTATTTTTTGGTTAACTGTTAGCATCCTCTGCGTTCCCATTTATCTTTAGCCTTAGCATCTGCTTTAGTCTGCCACTGCATATTGCTTGGATGGTCTGCACCGCCACACGCTAATGCCTTAACGTGATCTATTATGTAGCCAGGGCACGAGCCTTTGCTGCGTCCAGTTACAGGGCAGGGTTGCGCTTGTTTGAACTGGTTCTTGGCCTTTTGGCTACGTTTATATTCGGCATTGGCTGATGTTGCCGTTAATATAAGAATGAACAACAATATAAATTTCATTTACTGCTGTTTTTTATAGTTTGATGGAGCTCTTCTATCGCTTTTCTTAGCGCCTTTTGCTCGCTGATTGACTCTTCAATAAGTGCTTTAGTACCGAATATTGCGAAAGGTAAGCAAAACCATAGTAGAGCTAACACCACAAAGAAAAATACAATTGCTATACCAAATCCTGTGTTTAAAATGTCCATGAATTTTCCTTACTACTGCGATGTTTCAGGCGTTGGTTTTGGTTTGGCTTTTGCTGCAGCTTTCGCACTTTTCTTTAAGAATTCTGTTGCGGCCTTGGCTTCGTCGCTATCTACTAGCTCTCGCTTTAGCACTTCATTCTGAATGGTATTTTTGATGAACTCAGCTTCGGTTTTTCCGGCCCCTAATTTTTTCAATTCTTTAGTAATAGCTAGAATAATAGGTTCTGTTGTAAGTAGGGCGGCTAATGAGAATTTGTTAGTTGCTTGCTGTTGCTGGAAGAATGCTGTCATTGATGACTGGGTGAAACCCTCGCGACTAAGGTTTCCAAAGCACTCGAGCATTTGTTGATTTTTTGGGCTTGTTTGTAAAATGTCTATTTCAAATATGAGCGCCTTATCAATAGGTTGCTTGAAGTGTATTTTATAGACCTGCCAAATGACGCCGTTTGTTAGTACTACCCATTCAATCCCATGGTTTGCACCATAATCAATTGCTTGCTTAATGTGGTTATCTTTTAACGCAACGCCAATAGCTTTTGCTTCGATAAGAAATCTTACATTTGCATCAACTTTCACGGCTAAATCGCAATAAGTACCTCGAATGGCAAACTCCGTAGTTATTTCAGTGTATTTCTTATAGCCAAACATGTCTGCAAGCATATCGCCGATAATGACTACGGTATCTGATTCGCTAATGTCTCTATCTTTAGCTTCGCTAAGTACAGTTTGATATTTTTTAAGCATCAACGATATTCTGTCAGTCACTTTTTTTGATATAGCCATTAGATTCCCCTGTATATTTACTTCAGATTAAATCACTTCACTTTGTTTGTGTACGATTCTGCCAATAATCAAACATAAGTCACCAGTACATTGCTTACGCGGATATTTACGCTGATCTGGGTTGTCTGATGAAAGCCACCATATGCCAGCATCACGAAATAGACGTTTTACAGTTAACTCACCCTCGTAGTTGATTGCAAATGCTATTCCATCAACAGGGGTGGTGTCCTCTGTATTAATTACAACAGTATCACCATCATTCATTCCTGGTGACATGCTATCGCCCCTAACCCCTGTCGCCAGAAGTTTAGATGGATTGTAACCACGAGATTCAAACCATTGGCGCTGCATGACAATTGGGGATTTATCGTCTATATCATGGTCGATACTAAAGCCCACAATGCCTGCGGATAGCCTTAGATTGACTCTTCTAATCGAAGGATAGTCTGGGTTGTCGACAAGGTTGATTGGTTCAGGTTTGTTTTCAGCAACATCTTGCTTTGCTGATCTGCTAAATAAGGGGATGGTATTAGACGAACTATCTATCATGTCCCCATCTCCTGTTGCCAACCAATGAGGGTTTACATCACAAGCGCGAGCGATTTGCGCGGTAAATTCTGAGCCACTAGCATTACTTATCTCTAGTTTTGAGATGTTTGCTTGGCTTATTTTTACCTTCTCAGCTAATGCAGCTTGTGAAAGCTTTGCATTTTGTCGTGCTTTTTTTAGACGTTCACCATAGTTCATCATCAAGTTTATACAATCAATCTTCTTTGTTGTAAAACAACTAAAGTTATTGACAGGAATATAACTGTGGTTGTATTCTTCACTCATGTCAAAATATTTCCTTGAAAAAATTGTTCAACTAGTTGATGGTCAAGTTGCTCTTGCTGAGAAATTGGCAACTGATGAAGACCCAATAAAACAAGCTCATGTTTGGCGATGGCTTAATACGACTGCTGAAGGCATACCTGCCAGATATGTTATTCGTGCATGTTCTGCAGTTAATTGGCAGGTTACCCCTCATGAGCTTCGCTCTGATCTATACCCGCATCCTGATGACGGATTGCCTGATCATCTAAGGAGTGCTGCATGATGCAACCATGGGGAGGTTCTGCAGCATACATTGCTAAATCGCAGAGAAGATTTCATCAATCGCGCCACGTGCAATCTGCTGGAATTCGCCGTCCATATTCGCGTTGTCCATATGTTCCGTTAGCGCGTCATAAGCAATTGTCATCAGCCGTTTCTTTAAGGATGGGTCTATTCTTAGTAGGGGCAAAAGAACCCTGCTACTCATTGCTAATGCTTCATGCCTGGCATGCAAAGCGCGATGCGCGTCTTCTAATGCTTCTAATCGTTTCTCAAGTGACATTTTTACTCTCTTTACTGTTAATTGCTGATTAATGTAGGTGAATTATGTCCAGCTTATCTATCAATAAACACGTTACTTATTAAGGAATTACACGTTGACTATTGCACATTTAGCGTATCGAATCGCGCACGAATTTAAAGGCGGTGTTGTTGGCTTGGCTTCTTTAATGGGCCGTGGCGACAAGGTGCTGGCAAGTAAGCTTAACCCTAATACACCTACACACCATCTCAACATTGATGAGTTAGAGATGATGGGTGACTTCACAGATACCAACCTTCAGATAGCCCAATACTTTGCAGATAAGTGTAACGCCATCGTATTCAAGCTGCCAAATGTATCAGACCAAAGTGATATGTGTTTGCTGGATTCATACATGCAGATCATGAAAGAGATGGGCGACTTAGCTGCAGAGTTCCAGAAAGCTTATGCAGATGGTTCGATTGATAGAAAAGAATTCACACGCATTGCTAATGAGGTCACTGGTGTGCAGGCAAGGCTATTGGCATTTCAAAGCACTGTAGAAAGCAAAGTGACGTAATTGGCAGCATAGATTAAACCTTAACAAGTAGTAGCCCCGCACCCCGTATATGGATATGAGAGAAAGTAGTCAATATGATTAAAAGTTTAGTAAACACTTCCAAGTTTAGGGGTGAAACGGGTCCTTCTGGCACTTTCATAAGTACGGGTCGAAACGAGCGTGATTTGTCTCACATAAACGGTGTTGGAACATACTAAACATGCTTAAGGTTAATGTCAGAGCTGACTTTTCAGCTATCAACAAAAAATTAAAATCTTTATCAAATGATATTGAGAAGAAGGTAATTCCTGCTGCACTGAATAAAGTAGGTGCAAAGGCAAAAGTAGAAATGTCTCGTGCTATTGCAGCAGAGTTCAATATTCCAAGAAGTGAAGTTACAAGTAGATTGAAGTTAACTAGAGCCGGTCGTAAATTTACTCAGTGGCTTGTGCAGCTCGATCCATTTGCGTCACGTAGATTTGGTAGGTCTCTTAATTTAATCCGCTTTATGGAAAAGAAAGTGACTCTAGCTGAGGGGAAGCGCCGTAAGAAAGCCGGTACCCAAAATCAACTTCATTTTCAAATTAAACGTGCTGGTGGAAAGAAAATAATCACGGGTGCATTCATTGGCAATAAAGGCCGTACCGTGTTTGTTCGCCAGTCAGATGCAAGACTCCCAATTAAAGCTTTGTCCACCATTGATGTTCCCCAAATGTTCAATACTCGTTTGATTCGTTCACGTGTTGAAGAGCGTATTCGTAAAGAGCTGGTTGTTGAATTTGACCGAGCTATCAAAGCTGTTACAACAGGAATTATAAAATGAGCGGTGCAATTAACCAGAAAGAAGTATTGGACCAGCTTACTAGCATCGGCTTAGATGTTGATAGCTTTGTTATAGGTTGCATGGTGCGCTGCAAGGTTGATGGCACACGCGAGAAAAAGGGTTGGTACTTTCTTCACGATTTTACCAAAGACAATGGTGATGTGATCATTGTTGGTAGCTATGGTATTTGGCAGGGCAATGATAACGGTGCACGTAAAATCAACCTCGATCGCCAAGCGTTAAGTAATGACCAACGAGAAGCGCTTAAAGCTAAGTATGCTCAGGACAGAGAAAAGGCAGAAGCTAACCGCAAAAGTCAAATTATGCGGGCGGCAAAACGTGCCCAGGCAACCTGGCTTAAATTAAATGCTACTGGTGAATCTGAATACCTGAAGCGTAAAAACGTAGGCGCCTATGGTGTGCGTTATTCAGACTCTGGCGCTATGGTTATTCCGGCTCAAGATAATAGCGGTGCTACTTACGGATTGCAGTTTATTTTGCCAGCCGGTCATCCACGTAAAGCTAAAACTGGACGCGATAAAGAGTTCTGGCCAGTAGGCATGGAAATGCGTGGTAAGTACCACATTATTGGCGGGTCACCACGTAGAACATTGCTGGTAGCAGAAGGCTATGCCACTGCAGCAACTCTGCATGAAGCAACTGGATTGCCAGTAGCAGTAGCATTTAATGCAAATAACCTGCTGCCAGTCGCACAAAATCTTAAAAAGCGATACAAGCGAGTCAATCAATTAATCTGCGCAGACGACGACTATATTCAAAAATGTGGTTCATGCGGCGAAATGACATTGATGAGCCATGGCGAGTATTGCGAATATTGTGGATCTGAGCACGGTAAAAACAATGCTGGCACATCAAGTGCACAAGCTGCAGCACTTGCGGTTGATGGTCATTGGATTGCTCCTGTTTTCACCATTGACCGTGAACGCAAAAAGATAACTGACTTCAATGATTTGCACGTATCAGAGGGTTTGCATGTTGTTCAGCATCAAGTTGAGCAAGCTATCCTCCAACTTGGCTGGGGTAGTGATGTATCAGCCAGCGTCACCTCTCTATCTGTGGGGGCGGGGGGTGCGTTAAAGCCGTTGTTAGATGTAGAGGATGCAGTTGATCGCTATTCTCTAATTTATGGCGCTGGTGGCACGATGTTCGACCATCAGGAAAGCGCTCTAATTCCAAAATCAGATGTGATGGATATATGTGTTGACCATGCCTGGAAGGAATGGAAGCTACATAAAGGTCGTAAGGTTGTTCGCTTGTCTGAGGTTGGGTTTGATCCAACTGAGAATGATAGACATATTAAGTGCAATCTGTGGGGGGGCTGGCCTACAACACCTAAGCAAGGTAAGTGCGATGTATTGCTGGATTTGCTGCAATATTTGTGCAGCGGTGAGGAAAAGAAAAATAGCACTGAAATCTATGAGTGGGTGCTCAAGTGGTTGGCTTATCCCATTCAGCACCGTGGTGCAAAAATGCGCACGGCGCTTATTTTTCATGGACCACAAGGCGTAGGTAAAAATCTATTTTTTGAGGCGTATGGTGCTATATACGGAAAATATAACCGTATTGTTGGCCAGGCAGAGCTTGATGATAAGTTTAACGACTGGGCATCTGGCAAGCTATTCATGATTGCTGATGAGGTGATGGCTAGACAAGAGCTGTATCACCAAAAAAATAAGATTAAGGCGTTAATCACTGGTGAAAATATCCGCATTAACCCTAAAAATGTGGCTGCGCACGATGAGCGAAATCATGTAAATCTTGTATTCCTTTCCAATGAAATACAACCGTTGGTACTGGATAAGGATGATCGTCGCTTTGTAGTTATCTGGGTGCCTGAAAAACTAGGTGATGAGATGTATCGGTCCGTAGATGAAGAGATTAAAAGCGGTGGAGTCGCTGCATTGCATCACTACTTGCTTAATTTAGATCTAGGTGACTTTACTGAACACACAAAGCCGCCAATGACGCAATCAAAAGAGGATCTAATCGAGGTCAATAAAGATAGCGTGCAGCGCTTTATGGATGATTGGATAAGCGGTGATATAGGCCTGAAGGTTATCCCATGCCACACCGAAGATTTGTATCGAGCTTACCAGCAATGGTCTAGACGGAATGGTGTAGCTAGGCCACGTGAGTCATCTCAATTTATCAGTACTGTTTCTAAAACCCGTGGATGGAAAAAAGGTCGTCCGCGCGTTTATAAATCATGTCATTACGAAGGTGATCAAGTTCAAATGAGCATGATCGCACCGCCAGTTGATTTAATTCACGAAAAATTCCAGATGGGTGACTTGCAACCAGCAAAGTGGCTAACAGATTGTTATATGGAGTTTCGTAAAGATTTAGATGATAACTCTGCTCGTAGTGGTGGTGACCATGCGTAACTGTGCAGGGGTGTGCAAGGGTATGTGCAATGGTTTGTGCAGTGTTAAAGCCCCGCCATTATTGAATTATGCAGGGTGTGCAGGGGTTTTTATCACACGTGTGCGCGAGAAAATAAATACATATTTATTTAAACAGTGTGCACATGTGCGCACACGGGCGACCCATGCACACCCTGCACACCCTGCACACGCCTTATTTTATGCGGGTTTACGATATATACACCCCTGCACAGACCATTGCACACCCTTGCACATGTCTATTTATGACTAATTTTAAAGAAAAAAGTATTAATGAATTTACTAAAGAAATGATTGAAGCATTTGGCTTGGATCAATTGGCAATCAGGGTAACTGGCCCAGATGGCGAAGTTTATAAACAATCTAAGAATTGGATTGATGAAGACCAGTTAATCAAGATGGAAAAAGAACGGTTGAAAAATAATGAGCTTTATAAAACGGGAGGGGCTGGAAGTGGCTACAGGAGAAATTAAATTAGAAGTTTATGCTGCATCTTCCCATGAAAAATGTGAAGGTATCCGCTGCGCATACAAAGAAAGCTGCAACCGTTATTTAACACGCAACGAAGGCATTAATGAATTTTATAGTTTCTATGCACTGGCAGATACCGATTGTGAATATCACCAGCCAATGATTAAAAGTGAGGTTACAAATGGTTAAGGCAAATCAAACAGAGTTTGCTGAACTGATGGGCTGGACTAAGGGTTATGTTAGCCAACTAAAGCAGGCAGGACGTTTAGTTTTTTCTGTGGATGGCAAGGTAGATGTTGAGGCAAGTAAGATCAAGATTGCTGAAACTGAGGACCCTAACAGAGATGATGTGAAGGCTCGCCATGCAAATGAGCGCGCTAGCGATAGTAAAGTAAATGAAATTGGTTCACATACGGCTACTGGAAAATCAAAAAAAGATAAAGAGCCAAAAGACCCTAGCCGCGATAGTTTTTCACAATCTCGCGCAAAAGAGCAGCAGTTTAAAGCGCTGGAGGCTGAGTTGGACTATCAGGAACGTATAGGAAAGTTAGTAGCGCGCGATGCTATGAAGGATGCGATTGGCGATATGGTCACTACATTTCGCCAAAACTTAGAAAACATGCCACACCGCATTAGTGCTGAGTTGGTAGGAAAAGATATCAACGACATTCGTATCACTCTCAAGCAAGCTGTGCATCATGTGCTCACACAGTTAGAAAAGGGTTGTAATGATAAATTGAATCAATCAACTCAGGAGCAATCATGAGTTTGCTATTTGATGCATTTCTTCTCACATACGAAGCAGCGCGTAAAGCTGTAAAGCCTAAAGAGTTTTTAACTGTTAGCGAGTGGGCAGATAAAAACCGTATTTTGTCAGAAGAAGGTTCAGCAGAACCAGGTGAATGGAAAACCTCGCGCACTCCATTTTTGCGCGAGATCATGAACTCATTGTCTGAAGACTCACCCGATGAAAAAGTAGTCTTCATGAAATCAAGCCAGGTGGGCGGCACAGAGGCTGGTAGTAACTGGCTTGGTTATGTAATTGACCATGCCAAAGGCCCGATGGCAGTAATCATGCCGACTGAGAAAAGCATGAATGATTGGATTTCTCAAAAATTTGATCCAATGTCCACCGATACGCCTGCGGTAAGTGAGGCTTTATCAAAGAAAAACAATAAATCAGCTGATAACAACGCACAGCGAAAAAAATTCACGGGTGGATTGCTGTATTTCAAGACGGCTGGTTCAACAGCAGAACTGAAATCTACAAGCCTTCGCTATGCATTGTTGGATGAGGTTGATGAGTGGACATGGACTACCGAACAAGGCGACCCAATCAAGCTTGTTGTTATACGCTTAACTGCTTTTCATGACGCAAAATTATTTATTGTTAGTAGTCCAACTGTAAAAGATGCCAGTCATATTGAAGAAGAGTTTGAAGATGGTGACCAGCGCCGTTACCACGTGCCATGCCCGCATTGTGGTGAGTTGCAATATCTGAAATGGCATAACCTACGCTGGACAAAGGATGTAAAAAATCCGAGAAAGATTGCATCTGTTTACTATGCCTGCGAACACAATGGATGTGTGATTGAGGAATATCACAAAGCCATCATGTTGCCGGAAAAAGGGCATGGCGGTGAGGCACGCTGGGTTGCCATGGCGCCTGATCATTTATATAAAAGTTATCACATCAATGCTTTGTACTCTCCAATTGGACTTGGTAAGTCTTGGACCCAGCTGGTTTATGAGTGGATTGATGCTCAGGATGATCCTAAAGACCTAATGGTGTTCATTAACACTCGCCTTGGTGAAACATATGCGGACCGTAGCCATGATATTAAGCCAAATGCATTATCTGCCCGTGCAGAGCCTTACGCCTTACGTACGATACCAATTGGCTGTTTAGTTCTTACTTGCGGGGTGGACACGCAAGATGATCGATTAGAGATTCAAATCACCGGTCATGGACGTGGTGGTCGCACTTGGCCTGTTGATTACCATGTTATCTACGGCAATCCAGGTGATGAAGATGTTTGGGATTCTTTAGGTAAGTATTTGAAGGATGCTGTGTTTGTGAATCATTTCGGTAAGAGTTTGAGAATTGAAGCAACAGCTGTCGATACAGGCGGTCACCATACGCATATGGTTTATGGATTTTCTAGGCGTGCTGCAGCAGATTTTGGCGTTTCACGCGTTATAGCATGTAAGGGTGCAAGTACTTATGGCCGCGCTATTTTAGGAAAGCCAAGCTTGCAAGATGTTAACTGGCGAGGCCAAACCATTAAAAAAGGGGTGGCGCTGTATGTTATTGGTTCAGATACAGCAAAACATTTGCTCTATAACCGTTTAAATGGGGATAACGAGAAAGACCCAGGAGAGCGTCTTGTGCATTTTAGTACAGGACTGGATGACTCTTACTACGATGGTTTGGTGTCTGAAACTTACAACCCTAGAAAAAACAGATGGGAGCTTAAAAAAGGTAAGCGTAACGAGCAACTTGATACTTGGGTACTATCTATTGCAGCTAGTCATCATCCTGAAGTCTACCTGCATAAATGGAAAAAATCAGACTGGGAAAGACGCGAAGCAATGATAGAGCCACAAAATGTTGCAGATGCTGATGCAAAAGTAGTGCAACAACCGCAACAGGATGTGGCTGACGTATCAACCAATATTGGTGGCAAGCTGCAGCTGTCTGGTTTTAATCGTGGAGGGGCGCGATAGTGGCTGAAGACATAGTAGATTTTATGATGCAGCAGTTTCGCGACGCTATCCCAGAGCTGAATAAAGAACAAATTCAGGAAAAACTAGAGATAATTGAAACAACAACGCGTAAGCATTGGGGTGGAGAGGATGCGTATATCGCCAAGAAGAAAATCAATAAAGCCCAAGTTAAAAAAGCTGTGACTGAGTACTTAGGTGGAAAACCGTTTAGTGAAATTAGAAAAGAGACTGGTGTAGGTAGAGCAACGATATTTAGGCATATGAAAAAAGGTGATTAATATCGTCTCATTTTCCCCTGAAATTGAGACAGCGCTAGGCAGATAATACAATTTTATTAACCAGTAATTTAATCCAAACTTTTAGGAGTAGAGCGATGAACTGTTAATTTAATGAGTTGTAACTAAGGTTAAAAATACAAATTTAATAAGGCTGCGAAAGTGGCCTTTTTTTTCGTCTCAAATTCCCCTAAAAATGAGACGGTAATACCAATAAGCTTGTCACTATTAATCGGAGATTCCGAATGGCCGGCATTACACTCGAACAAGCAGAAACCAAGCTTAATGAATATCTAGAAGCAGAATCTAAGATTCTTGCTAATCAATCTTACGAATTTCAAGGGCGTCGCTTAAACCGCGCAAATCTAAAAGAAGTGCGTGATGGCATTGAGACTTGGGATGCCCGCGTAAAAGAGCTTGCTGCTAAAGCATATGGTGGCCGTCGTACAGTCGTTGCTCGCCCAAGGTAAATCATTATGGCAAAAACTACACCAACCCGTAAACCGTTAGAAATTAAACCGAACTTGGTTGATAAAGCAATTGGCTACTTTGCACCTAAAGTTGCACTAAGAAATATGCAGGCGCGCTCAGTGATGGCGTTGGCTGTAGGGGGATCTAGTGGAATTGGTTATAAAGGCGCAAAACGTGACAATGCTGCAACATCAAACTGGAATTCTTTTGCAGGATCTGCTGAGGCTGATATTAGCCCAGACTTAGTCATGAATCGCGCACGTAGTCGCGATTTGGTGCGTAACAATCCTATTGCTGGTGGTGCTGTAGGGCAGATGACTACGAATGTCATAGGTACAGGCCTTTCACTATCCCCGAAACCAGATGCAAAATTCTTACGAATTACCGAAGAGCAAGCAGATGAATGGGCAGAAAACACTCTGCGTGAGTATTCGCTATGGGCTAATAGTAAAGACTGTGATCTACGCAGACAGTTAAACTTTTACCAAATTCAAGATCTGGTATTCCGTTCTCGTATGGAGTCCGGTGATGTGTTTTCTATTAACCTTATAAAACCACGTGGAAACAGATACGACCTGACATTACAAACCATTGAAGCAGACCGTTGCAGTAATCCTAATCGAAAACAAAATACCAACACAATGGTTGATGGTATTGAGATGGATGGTGATGGTGCGCCTATTAGATACCACTTTAGCAAGATTCACCCTGGTAGTTTACGTCAAGCTGGTAATGAGTGGATCCCCGTACAGGCATACGGTGAAAATGGCCGTAAAAATGTAATTCATCTCTTCAAGCAATTACGTCCTGAACAGGTGCGTGGCGTGCCTGAATTCGCCCCAATTATTGAACCATTGAAGCAGCTAGGACGTTTCACAGATGCAGAGCTTCAAGCGGCTGTAGTGAACGGTATGTTTGCTATGTTTGTGCGAATGGATCACGAAGCGTTTATGGATATTTTTGACGACACTGGGCGCCAAAATTATGCAAAACAAGCATCGAATTGGGACGGGAGTCTTGATGATAATGGTCGAGTCATTAATTTATTGCCAGGTGAAGAGCCTGTGTCGCCAAATCCTGGCAGACCAAACCCTGAGTTTGACCAATTCTTTCAATCGATTTTGCGCCAAATCGGGATGCAACTGGAAATCCCCTTTGAAGTGCTGATCATGCATTTTCAATCAAGCTATTCAGCTGCGCGTGCTGCATTACTAGCCGCTTGGAAAACTTACCGTCGTTGGCGTGATTGGATGGCCTCTGACTTTTGTCAGCCTGTATATGAGTTGTGGCTAGAGGAAGCTGTAGCAAAAGGCTACATCAAAGCACCAGGCTTCTTTGCAGACAAGCTTACTCGTGCAGCATGGAGTAAATCAATCTGGATTGGAGACGGTCCTGGCAGCATTGACCCAGCCAAAGAGGTTTCTGCTGCAAAAGAGCGAGTGGAGCTAGGTATATCAACACGTGAGACAGAAAGCATTCTGCATGATGGTGTGCCTTATGAAACCAAACATAAGCAATTAGCCAAAGAAAAACGCATGCGCGATGCTGACGGCTTGACTGTTTTGCCATCACAAGGCGGTATTCCAGTAAAGATTGAAGACTTAGATGAAGACTTAGATTTAGATAAGAAAAAAAATGAAGACGATGATGAGTAAATCACGTCTCATTTTCCCCTAAAAATGAGACGTCACACTCTGTAATGTTAAACCTATGCGATATCCACATATTACTGCAAGGCTTTTCAATGCACCGCTGATGATTCATCCGCAAAAGCTGGATGCAATTATTGCTGGTATCAGCCCACGTTTATTTGCTGCTAATTCTCATACTGGCGATTCAGCTGGATATGAAATGCTTGCACCAGAATTATTTTCCACTAAAAAAATGAATCGCCAAGATTATGAGCGCGGTTTCCAAGTGGTGGATGGTGTGGCAGTTATTAATATTTCAGGTGCAACAGTGCACCGTAGTCGTATGGAAGCTGACTCCACATTTTTGCTTGGTTATAACGACATTACCAGACAAATTGAAAGTGCCATGGATAACAGCGATGTTCATGCTGTATTGCGCGTTTACGATAGCCCAGGCGGTGAAGTGAACGGCGCGTTTGAACATGCAGAACGTATGCAAGCATTATTGGGTAAAAAGCCCATGATTTCTATTGCGGATAGTATTGCCGCTTCAGCTGCTTACTTAGGTGGTAGTGCCGCTGATGAATTAGTCATTACAAATACTGGGTACGCTGGCTCCATTGGTGTAGTGATGCGTCATATTGATGTTTCACGTGCGATGGCAAATGAGGGTGTTCAAGTCACTCATATATTTGCCGGTGATCATAAAGTGGATGGAAACCCATTCGCGCCTTTACCTGAGTCTGTTCGCGCTGATTTCCAAGACGAAATTAATACCCTTTACGAGATGTTTGTGCAAGCAGTTTCAGTGCAGCGTGGGCTTTCAGTAGAGGCCATCATCAACACACAAGCCAATACATACCGTGGTCAAAAAGCCGTATCAATGGGCTTGGCTGATCGTGTGTCAACTACCGACAAACTAATTGCAGAGTTATCGCAAAAACGTAGTACTCGCGTTCATTCTATTCCAGCCAATGTAAGTACAGCGGCTAAAGAAAATGCCACGTTGCCTGGCATGCAGCAAGACAAGGCAGCACCCCATATTTCAACCAAAGGAGTAACAACCATGACACTGGAAGAATTGCGCGCTGCGCATCCAGACTTGTGTGCTGCTCTGGTAGAAGAAGGCCGCAGTGCCGGCTTCGACGCCGGAGCATCTGCAGAGCTAAATCGTATTAAATCTGTTGAAGCGCAATCTATGCGCGGACACGAATCTTTAATCACCTCACTTAAATTTGATGGCAAAACCACTGGTCCTGAAGCTGCTGTGCAGGTTGTAAATGCAGAGCGTGCTTTACAAAACCAGTTTGCTGCAAACTTAGTAACAGGCACACCAGCTGCAGTTGCTTTTGCATCTGCACCTGATGATGCAGCTGCACTTGAAGCTGAATCTCAAGCTGATGCAAATATGTCTGTTGAAGATAAAGCGCAAGCTACTTGGGATAAAGATTCAAGCCTACGCGCTGAATTCGGCAACAGTTTTGCAACTTATCTTTCATACGCAAAAGCTCATGCAGCTGGCAGTGTGAGAGTAGCCGGTCAATCTAAATAAAGGTATCTATCATGAAAAAATCAACACTTCTTTTAATTGGGCTGGTAGCAGCGGTATTCAGTATTGGTGCTTACGCAGGCGTTTATGACGTTTCACATATTGCCCAAGGTCTGCCGCTTTTAGCTGGCGTTGGTATGACCACATTAGCTCAAGATCAGTTGCGTTCTTACGAAATTGGTGACCGTAATGATGTAGGCGTTGTAGCAGCAGACATTATTTATGGCGGGGCAGCTGTCGGTGATAACGGTTCTGGTTATGCTCGCCCTTTGGTGGCTGGTGATGCGTTTCTTGGGTTTGCAACAGATAAAGCAGATAACTCTGCAGGTGCTGCAGGTGCTATTAGCGTTAATTTACGTTCTAGTGGCCGCATTCAGTTAGCGATTGGCAGCTTGGCAATTACAGATGTTGGTAAGCCTGTTTATGCGTCTGATGATAATACCTTTACTTTAACTGCAACAAGCAACTCAGCCATTGGTCGTGTGGTGCGTTTTGTATCAAGTGGTATTGGTATCGTGCAGTTTGATGCTGGTCGCGGTGGTGTTGGTTTGGTAACAGCGTTGACCGATAGTACGACAGGCACAGCAGACGGCACTGTCGGTGATGTAGGTGCTGCATTCAACCAAGCAACTTTAAACAACAATTTCAAAGAGCTGACTGTGAAGTTCAATCAACTCGCTGCTTTGATTAAATAAGGGGTAAACCATGGATAAAATTACATCACGCGCCGTTGTGGGCATGTATTTCCAAGCACTGGAAACTGTATCAGGCGCAATGTGGTTAGATAAAGTATCTAACTACTTTAAATCAGACCAATCATCAGAAGAGTATGCGTTCTTAAGTAACACACCAAAACTGCGTGAATGGGTTGGTGGTCGTCATGCTAAGGGTTTTGTGGAGAATGGCATCACCATTCAAAACAAGCATTATGAAGCAACACTTGAAATCAAACTAAAAGATATGCGCCGTGATAAAACTGGCCAGATTCAAGTGCGTGTTAATGAGCTTGCTGAGCGTGGTGAAACACACTGGGCTTCATTGTTATCAAGCTTAAAAGTGAATGGCGCAAGCCAATTGTGCTATGACGGTCAATACTTTTACGACACTGACCATAGCGAAGGTGAAAGCGGTTCTCAATCTAACAAGATTGATGTTGATATTTCTGGATTACCAGCACAAGTGCATGGCACAGTATCTGCACCAAGCCCAGAAGAGGCTCAGCAAGCTGTACTTAAAGGTATTTCGCAAATGTTGTCATTTGTGGATGACCAAGGTGAGCCTATTAATGAAACAGCAAAATCTTTCTTGGTAATGGTGCCAGTTGGTTTATCTGAAGCATTCCGTGCTGGCTTGTCTTTAGCTCGTGTGGCTGGCCCATCTAGTATGGCAATTGAAGATTGGGATATTCAGCTGGCAGTTAATCCACGATTAACAAGCGCTGGTTGGACAGATAAATTCACAATTGATCGTATCGATGGCTCTGTACGTCCATTCATTCGTCAAGAAGAGACTGAGCCTAGCGTGAAGGTTAAAGATGAAACTTCAGAATTTGCATTCGATAACGATGCTATCCAAGTTGGTATCGATGCATGGCGCAATGTTGGCTATGGCCGCTGGCAGGGTTCTGTTCAAGTGACATTGATCTAAGGGGCGCCACCATGAAATATACAGTGATTGGAAAATCAGTGGTGATTAGCGGTGGCCTGCTGACTTTGTCAGAAGCCCAAGTTAAAGACCGTGGTCACTTGCTGGCAAAAAGCAAGAAGGGCCAATATTTAGTAGCTCACCCCGTGACATTCAAACAAGGTGAAACTTTCGGTTTTGATGGCCAGTTAGATAAATATCAATCTACCTTATTGCTGTCTGAAAAAGATGCAGAAAAAGAAGCTGCAGCTCATAAGGCAGCGGAAGAGGCTAAAGCTCAGGCAGAAAAAGAAGCTGCTGAAAAAGCGGCAGCAGAAGCTAAGGCCAACGCAGAGGCAGACCAAGCAGCTATTACAGCAGCGGAAGAGGCTAAAGCTCAGGCAGAAAAAGAAGCTGCTGAAAAATCTGCTGAAAAAGGTAACGAGTAAGGATGGCATTTACCGAGGATTTTGACGATTTCATTAACCAAGATACACCTGGCTTTGTATCGATCTCAATTCTCGGTAATCCACCTGTTAGTGCTTTATTCGATAAAAACTATCAAACAACATTTGATGTTGAAGGTTCTAGACCTGTTTTGCATATTAGCGAGACTAATTTAGGTGTTGCAACTCGTAATACGCCTCTTGTCATTAAAGGGCAAAACTACAAAGTCTCAAGTGTTGAGCTTGATGGTACAGGAATGGCATTAGTGATTTTGGAGGAAGTGTAGTGGCAAGTATAGGCATGCAAATTATTCTGGCTATACAGGATATTTTGACAGATCCGGCAATGTCTACTGTAGCTGCTGAGGATGTTCGCACAGATCCTATTTCGCCTGCGGACTTAAATAGCGGTACCGCTATCAATATTGAGCTTGGTGATGAGCCGCCACCAAACCTTTTGGTAATTGGATTTAAAGATAGAGACGTAGAAGTAACCCTAACATTTATGGCAATAGGCCCTACAGCAGTTAGTGATGTAGATGCGGTCATGGTAGAGGCCCACGCAAAGTTGTTTGCAGATGCAACCTTGGGTGGACTTTGTTTTGATATTAATGAGCTTGGCACCATTCGCCAAAACGCTGCTAATGGAAAACGTTTGGCAGTGATTGAAAAAACATACTCGGTTAATTACAGAACATCAGAAACAACAATGGATAGCTAGAGAGAGTTATGGCAACTAATAAAGCAATTAATAGCACGGAAGTGATAGACCAAAACCCGCAAGGCGGTGGTTCTTATGTGCGTAACAAGGATGGTAGCTTGGCAGTAAACCAAGCTGATCTACAAAAAACAAACCCAGCTAATGATGCAGCTGGTACTGACATTCCGAAGGAATAAACATGGCAAACCGTCTGATTCGTAAAACTGCAATTTTACTTAAACTTGAAACTACTTATGGCGTTGACCCAGTGCCTACAGGTGCCGATAACGCTCAACTCGTTTCTAACTTAAGTATTAACCCGCTGAATGCTCAAAATGTGCCGCGAGATTTAATCCGCGCTTATTTAGGGAGCAGTGAAGAGTTGGTCGGTACCAGTTACGTTGAGATGGGTTTTGATGTAGAGCTTCAAGGTTCTGGCGCGCTTGGTGTTGCTCCAAAGTGGGGTGCAGCATTGCGGGCTTGTGGATTTGGTGAAGTTGTCACTGCTGATGAGCGTGTTGACTATACGCCAGTGACTGATTCATTAGAGAGTGCAACAGTTTATTGGTATGACGATGGTGTATTGCATAAAGGTTTTGGCGGTCGAGGCAGTGTAGAGATAGCAGCTGGTGTCGGTGAACGTCCTGTATTTAAATTCAAATTTATCTTATTGGATGGTGGTGTTTCTGCTGTTAGCAACCCTAGCACTACGTTAAGTGCCTGGAAGCAGCCTGATGTGATTACTGACTCAAATACTGGTGATTTGCTGTTTGGTGGTACTTATTCGGCTGGTGCTATTACGGGCGGCACTGCATGGCCTTCACGTGGGTTAAGTTTAAACGTAGCTAATGCAGTGAACTTTACGCCGCTACTTGGTGGTGAAACGGTTGATTTAACGCAGCGTGATATTACTGGCTCATTGCAGCTAGATCTCACAGCGGCGCAAGAAGTTTCATTTATGGCAGCAGTAAAAGCTAATACGCTTGAAACCTTAAGTTTGATTCACGGTACTGCTGATGGATATAAGGTTTTATTACATGCGCCATCTTTCCAAATGATTAACCCAAGTAAACAAGAAATTAACGGAAAACGCTTGATTGGTTATGACATTAGATGCTTGCCAGCATCAGGTAATGATGAATTAAGAATTGTGAGCTTGTAGTTATGTTCAAGATTACTCCAAACCCTACCTTTACAACTGATGTTGAATTGCATGTTGCTGGTGCTGAGCCAGGGAAAATCAAAGTTACTTTTAAGTATCTTGATAAAGAGCAGTTAGCTGAGTGGCAGAAAAAACACGGCAGTAAACCCGTTGAAGAGGCATTGAAAGAGGTGATTGTTGGTTGGAATGATGTGCTGCTTGAGGATGGTTCACAAGCGACATACACACCTGAAAATCTTAATCAACTAATAGTTGGTTATCACACTGCTGGGCAAGATATTGCCAACGCTTTCTTACGTGAAATATTAGGTGCTAGAAGAAAAAACTAGAGGCCGCCGCCAGATGGTGGGCAAATGGCGGCCAAGATGAAAATCAAGATCAGGTAGATGCTTTAAAAGCATTTGGCTTGGTGGCAGATAGTCAGACTCAAGATTACTTTGAGTTGTGGGAAATGAACCTAGAGGCTATGCAGGTTTTTTGTGCCTGTAGCGACGATTGGAAAATTACCCCGCAAGGTCAGTACAAATCAATTGATAAATTAGCATTAGGAGCGGTGATGAAGATGATGGAGGTTTCAAATCAAAAAGAAATGTTATCCAACATCATTTGTATGCAACACGCCGCTTTAGAGGTTTTAGGCAATGGCTGAAGAATCAAAAATAATCATCAGTGCCGTTGATAGTACCAAGGCTGCATTTAACAGTGTTCAAACTGGCTTAGGTAAGGTTGAGGGTGCTGCTGTTACGCTGAATGGTGTCATTGGTAGATTAATGCCATTCCTTGGTGCTGCAACTTTCACAGCGTTTACTAAAGGCGGTATTGATACCTTAGACATGCTAGGCGACCTAAGTGATCGCACTGGTGTTGCTGCATCAAATTTAGCTGGGCTTCGTCAAGTTGCTTTGCTTTCAGACACTTCTTTAGAGTCATTAGGTAAGGGTGTTAATAAGCTATCAGTATTTCTTGCACAAAATGGCGAGGCCGCTAAAAAACTAGGCATTACAGCTAAAGATCCATTAGAAGCCTATATTCAGCTTGCAGACGTGATATCCAGTATTGAGGATGTACAAACACGTAATGCATTGGCTAATAAATTCCTTGGTAAAAGCTACGAGGAATTATTACCTTCATTGCTTCAGGGTGGTGATGCTTTACGTGAGCAAATTAAGGCTGGACGCGAGTTATCAGGCGTTACAGATGAAAACACTAAGAATGCAGGAGAGTTTAACGACAAGTTAGATTTGCTTAAAGCTAAAGCAGGCAATACAAGTGTTGAAATTGCTAGTAAGTTGCTGCCATCTCTCAATGAGATTACAGATAACTTTATAGAAAACAATAAAAAAGCTGGTTTGTTTGTCGCTACATTAGCTGCTATTGGTAATACAGTAAAAATTGCTGCTGTAGGCACTGAACAAGCCAACTTAGAAAGTAGACAACTTCAATTATTGACTGTTATTTCTGAACGAGAGCAGGCTTTATCAAAAGCAGAGTCAGAAGGTGCAAATGCTGTCATACGCAAAAACATGCGTATGAATATTATTGGTTTTAGAAAAGAGTTGACTGAAATTACCGCTGAATTAGAAGCGCGTTATTTAAAAGACAATCCTAAAAAGAATACAAGTGGCAATGCTACTGAAACAGCAACCGAAGTGCTTGACCCTGCATCAACGTCAAAATCCCCAATCCAAACCTTGCAAGATCAGATCGCTCTCATCCAACAAGAAAATCGGTTGATAGCGCAAGGCGTTCCTCTTGAGGATGCAAAAACGATTGCTAGATTGAAGCAGCAGGGTATTGGCGATGAGGCAATTGTCCAGTTGCTTAACCTTCAGCAAGAAACCGCTTCATTGATGGAGTTGGAAAAAGCTAGGGCTGATCAGAAATTACAGTTGATTGAAGATGAAAAGCTTTTTAACGAAGGTGATATCCGCGCGATTGAAACTGAAATTGAGTTACAGAACGAGCAGTTTGATATAGAGACTAAGGCTCAGCAGCAGCAACAACTAGCTATTGATGCTTATGAAAAAATGCTGGCTACCATTAATCAAGAAACCGAAGAGCTTCAATTCCAGCTTTCAATTCAAGGACTGTCGCAGCAAGCTCAGCAGGAAAAAATTGCAGCTAGGAATGTAGAGATTTCACTACAAAGAACATTAAATGATTTAGCAGAGCAGGGCTTAGGATTAAGTGCTGAAGAGATTGAGGCGTTGCGTGAAACTTATCAAGAAGTAGAAACGCTTAAAACAAAAGTAAATAAAGCTAGCGACTCTGGTCGTGAGCTTGGTTTTGTTTTTAGTTCAGCTGCTGAAGATGCCATTGTTAATTATAAAAGTTTAGGCGATGTATTGTTGGGTATAGAAAAAGACCTGATAAGAATTGCTACGCGTAAGTTAGTAACAGAGCCTTTATCTGAGGCGTTTAGTGGCATTGGTAGCGGTATTGGTGGTGTGGCTAAAGATTTCTTTGGTGGCTTTTTTGCTGATGGTGGCCGCCCTCCATTAAATAAAATTTCTGTGGTTGGTGAGCGTGGCCCAGAGTTGTTCATTCCGGATGCACCAGGAACGATCATCCCAAATGGATTTGGTGGAAGTAGCAACCAAATAAGCGTCAGTGTAAGCGTTGATGCTACAGGCAGCAATGTGCAAGGTAATAACGAAAAAGGCAATGATCTAGGCAGGCAGATAGCTGGTGCTGTGCGCTCTGTATTGATTAGTGAAAAAAGGCAAGGCGGGCTGTTGGCATGAGTGAATTTACTTGGCTACCAACATCAAACCCTGTCATCAATAAAAAACCAAGGGTGCTTACTGTCTCATTTGGGGATGGCTACGAGCAACGTGTCGGTGATGGCATTAACACCATTAAGACTGACTGGAATTTAACTTTTAAAGGTACTTTGGCTGAGATTCAAGCAATTGATGCATTCTTAACTTCAAAGGCTGGTGTGACCTCTTTCACTTGGACGCCATTTGGTTTTTCTGAAATTAGAGTTGTTTGTGATGATTGGTCGGAACCGGTCATTTCAGCGAATGCCTCTAGTATCACCACAAAATTTAGAAGGGTGTTTGAATGATTACTTCAGACATTCAAAAATCTGATGGCGGTAACTTGATTGAGCTGTTTGAGCTTGATCTTAATACTATTGGCATTGATGAGCATTATTATTTTCATAACGGTGTGAATGTCCTTTTAGGTGATGTTGTGTTTAATGGCATTACTTACACTAGGCTGCCGATTGATGCTGAGGGCTTTGAGCGAAATGGCAATGGTAAGCAGGCTAGACCAACGTTACGTGTTGCTAACGTGGATGGTTTGATTGGTAGTTTGTCTCGTGAGAATGATGATCTGGTACGCGTTAAATTTATACGCCGTCGCACTTTCTTAAAATACCTTGATGCGGTGAACTTCGAGGGCGGTGTAAACCCTAGTGCAGACCCTAATGCTGCATTGGATGAAGAGGTTTATTTCATCGACCGCAAAGCCAATGAAAACAAAGTAATGGTGGAGTGGGAGCTTGCCAGTGCTTTAGATCTTGAAGGCGTTATGTTGCCACGACGCCAATGTATTCAAAACGTTTGCACCTGGGCTTATCGCTCATCTGAGTGTAGTTATGCTGGTGGTGCTGTGGCTGATAAAAGCGATAACCCTACTGCTGATTTGTCGCTTGATGATTGCGGTAAAAGATTGCGCTCATGCCGTTTACGTTTTGGTAACAATCCACTGCCTTATGGCGGTTTCCCTGCGATTAAGTTGATTAGATAACCATGACGATTGCAGACCATATTTTAGAGGCAGTAAAAGCACACGTGACAAGCTCACCAAGGCGTGAAGTTTGCGGCTTGGTGGTAAGTCATCGCCGTAAGCAAATGTACTTGCCATGCACCAACGTTGCGCCTCGTGATAGTGATTTTGCGATTGATCCTGCTGAGTATGCAGATGCTTGCGACAAGTACAAGGTTGTTTGCGTGGTGCATTCTCATATCAATGTTAACCCTGCGCCTAGCCAAGCTGATTTGATTGAGATTGAGCGTCATCAGCTGCCATATTTGATTATGAATTACCCGTTGCATACCTGGACATATACAGAGCCTAGTGGCTATGTGGCACCTTATGTGGGCCGTCATTTTGTGCATGGCATTACTGATTGCTATGCCATCTGGCGTGATTACTACAAGCGCGAGCTTGGTATTGAAATGATTGATTATCCACGTGATGTGGAGTGGTGGAATAAAGGCGATAACCTTTACCTAGACAACTACCAAGCAGCTGGCTTTGTGGAGGTGGATAGTCCACAGCTGCACGACATTATCTTGATGCAAGTGGCTAGCCAAGTGCCTAACCATTGCGCTGTGTATGTGGCTGATAACGTGATTTTGCACCATGTGTTTGGCAAGGCCTCAAGCCGTGATGTGTATGGCGGCTATTGGAGAAAAATCACTTCAAAAATATTGAGGCATCAATCCCTATGTTAACTGTGATTCTTTACGGGTTTTTAGCCGACAGATACGGCAAGGTGCATCAGCTGAATGCAAGAACACCAGCTGAGGTGATTCGTGCTTTCTGTGCCAATTATGCAGATTTTAAAGATGCCATCATTCAGGATGGGCAGGCTTATTACAAAGTATTGGCTGGTGGTGATAACCGCTCAAGCCAAGAAAAATTGCACGTTGGTACATCTAAGACAATCAAGATCGTGCCTATTGTTTCTGGTAGTGGTGGTTTAGGTAAGGCTTTGCTGGGTGCTGCCTTGATTGGTGCATCTTTCTACTTACCTGGCACTACTTACTTAAGCACCATGAGCTCGTTCTCATTTAGCCTGTCTGGCATTGCTTCTGGGATTGGCTTCTCTTTATTGCTTGGTGGCGTTTCTCAAATGTTGTTTGCACCGCCAAAAGCACAAAAGAATGCTGGTGAGCGTGCAGAAAATATTCCTAATACTTCATTTTCAGGGGCGGTGAATGTCACTGGCCAAGGTAATCCTGTGCCTGTTTGCTATGGCAAGATGGGCATTGGCTCTCAAGTTGTTTCTGTTGGATTTAGCGTGGCGCAACTATGACTGAAATCATTAAAGGACATGGTGGCGGTGGTGGTAAAGGCGGCGGTGGTGGCAGTGGTCGTGTTGCTGTTGAAGCGCCTGACTCGCTTAAATCTACTCAGTACGCCAACATCATTGATGTAATCAGTGAAGGTGAAATCGAAGGCTTGGTGGATGGATTAAAATCAATTTACCTAGATGATACGCCACTACAAAACGCTGATGGTACATTCAACTTTACTGGTGTGACCGTATCAACACGCAATGGCACTCAGTCTCAGGAATATATACCAGGCTTTTCTGCAGCTGAAGCTGAGGGGCCAGTGGGTGTACAGATTAAGCAGGCTTCAAGTGTTGTTCGCTCGATTACCAATTCTAACAATACGGCTGTGCGCGTCACGTTGTCTGTTCCGCAATTAAGCCAGCAAGATACAACTAACGGCGATATTAATGGCACTTCGGTTGAAGTGGCAATCGATGTTCAAACTGATGGTGGTGGTTTTGTGCCGCAGCCATTACGCAAAATATTCCAGTCTGGTAGCTTTACTTATGGTGCTGAATTTATAAGTAATACAGTTGAATCTGATAAATTTAACATTGCCGTTAATTGGGTTGGTCAGCTCATTGGTGGAAATCAAACTTTATCTTTAGTGCTCCAATATAGAGCAGTTGGCGCTCTTGATTGGATTACCCATACAGGATATTCATTTTCAGGGAATGGATCGGCAGATGTTGTTAACGGTAATTACAGTCCTGGCTCATTTACCTCTCCAACTGGCTCACAAACCTTCTCGCTTACGTTGGCAAGTGGTTTATATGAATTTAGAGTGCTTAAAACTGGCGGAAGTATTATCAAATATGTTTTTAATGGCTTGGGCCCTTATGTAGCTTCCGGAATTGAATACGGTGGATCTGTTTCTATTAGTTACGCTGAGCTGTATGCACCTGCTTACACAGACGTAATATCAGGTAAAACAACCTCTAAATACCAGCGTGCTTATTACGTGCCATTGCCCGATGGTGATGAGTGGGATGTGCGTGTGCGTAGAATCACAGCAGATAGCACCTCGATTGCGTTGCAGAACAACACAATGTGGGATAGCTACACTGAGATTATTGATGCAAAACTAACTTATCCAAACACGGCATTGGTCGCTTTGCAGATTGACTCTAGCCAGTTCAATAGCATTCCAGTGCGTCGGTATGAGATTAAAGGCATTAAAGTTAAGCTACCATCTAACTACAATCCATTGACCCGTGAATATACCGGCACTTGGGATGGTACGTTTGCTGTTGCCTGGACAGATAACCCTGCGTGGATTTTTTACGATATCGTTACCAATAATCGTTATGGCCTCGGTGATTTAATCGGCGAAGACATGATTGATAAATGGGGTTTGTACGCCATTGGTAAATATTGTGATGAGTTTGTCGATGATGGCTACGGTGGCTCTGAGCCTCGCTTTACCTGCAACCTATATTTGCAAACACGTGAACAAGCGTACCAGGTACTTACTAACATTGCCTCAATCTTTAGGGCGATGGTGTATTGGTCATCAGGCTCTGTGTATGTTTCTCAAGATGCGCCACAAGATGTATCGCAGATTTTTAGCCCTGCTAACGTGGTGGATGGCGTATTCAATTACTCAGGTTCAAGTGTAAAAGTACGCCATACCGTTGTGTTGGTGACTTGGATTGACCCGTTAGACAACTATTTACCAAAAATTGAGTATGTGTCTGACAACGATGCAATCTCTCGCTTTGGTGTAGTGCAAACGGATATTGTGGCAGCTGGGTGCACCTCACGTGGGCAAGCACATCGTTTGGGTAAGATGTTGCTGACGACCGAGCAGGAAGAGGTTGAAACGGTTTCGTTTAAAGCTGGCTTAGATTCTGTCTTTATTCAATCAGGTAGTTTGATACAAACCACAGATCCAGTGCGTGCAGGTAAGCGCATGGGTGGTCGTTTGGTTGCTGCAAGTACCAGCCAAGTGACGATTGATGCTGCCATTACTATTGAGGCAGGCAAGACTTACCAAATTTCATGTTGCTTAGCGAATGGTGAGATTGAAACCAAAGCTATTACTAATGCAGCTGGATCACATACCGTGATTGAGGTAGAGAGTGACTTTACTAGCGCCCCTCAAAATTACTCAATGTGGGTAGTGGCTGCTAGTGATTTAGTGCCTGAAATTTGGCGTGTGGTTTCTATTGCTGAGGTGGATAAAACCCAGCTTGAGATTGTTGCGCTAGCTTACCGTGCTGATAAGTATGCTGCAGTAGAGCAGGGCTTAGTTTTAGAGCCATTGCAAACTAGTGCTGTCAATGCTGGCCAGCCAGCAACGCCGACTAATTTAAACGTGACTGAATCTTTGTATTTAGTTGGTGTTGGCGTGATTGGTGTAAAGGCCACAGTTTCATGGGATAGCCAGCTTGGGATTAACAATTACGTGTTGATCTATTCTAAGCCTGGACAAAATCCAGTCACCATCACAACCAGTAATACCACTGTGGATATTCAACCGCTTGCTGAGGGTGATTACACATTCACGCTTTATGCACAGAACGCATTGGGCAGAAGGTCATTAGCTCAAATCGTGAACGTGACAATTTACGGTAAGACCACGCCGCCAAACGATGTGCAATCTCTGCAAATGATTGCGCTTTCAGGTTATGCGCATATCACTTGGGCATCTTCAACTGATTTAGATGTGCTGGTTGGCGGGTATCTTCGTTTGCGTTACACACCTGAGTTAATCACACCTGAATGGTCTGCTGCGGTGGATATTGGCTCATCAATACCAGGTAATTCAAATGCAACCACAGTGCCGTTGCTTTCAGGTTCTTACTTGGCTAAGTGGGTTGATTCTAGTGGTAATGCTTCTGTGAATGCTGTTGCGATTAAAAGCAATGTATCAAACCTCATTACATTAAACGTTGCTGAAACGGTCACTGAGTCACCGGCATTCTTAGGCACTAAAAATAATCTGGTCTATGACACTGAGCGCGGTGGTTTGAAAATCACTCCTGCCAGCATGATCTCTGATTGGGGCCTGTTAAGTACGTTAGGTTATTTGTCAGCTGAAGGCGGTGTCAATAGCAGTGGTGAGTATTACTTTGATGAATCTGTTGATTTGGGTAGCGTTCAAACCTCTAGGCTCACTGCTGCACTTGAAGTAAGTGCATTTGACGCTAACGACTTTATTTCAAAACGGGGCTTGATTAGTGGTTGGAATCTATTTGCCGGCACTAACATCAATGACGTTGGTGTTGCTTTAAGTGTGCGTACAACAGATGACGACCCATTAGTTACGCCTGATTGGTCTGAGTGGCAACCGTTCTTTGTAGGCGACTGGACAGCCAGAGCTTACGAGTTTAAAGCGGACTTCTCTACGCAGGACCCTAATCACAATATCTTACTTAAATCTCTAGCTGTCACCGTGGACATGCCAGACCGTGATGCGTTTGGTGAAGACATAGCTAGCGGCACATCTGGTACTGGCTATGTGGTGACATATTCACGCCCATTTATTGCGCCGCCTGCCTTGGGTATTACCGCGCAAAACATGCAAACAGGCGATTACTACGAGATCACCAATAAAGACACTGAAGGTTTCACCATTATTTTTAAGAATGCAGCCGGTGCAGTTATATCGCGCACATTCGATTTTCACGCGAAAGGTTATTAGATGGCACAACATGATTACAACATAGCAGATCAGGATGGGGCCAGCTTTCTGGCTGATCTGAATAACTTGATTTCGGCGATAGGCACGGTAAACAGTGGTGCTACTGCACCAGCTGATACTTTTGCATATATGTTGTGGGCAGATACAACAAGCGGCAAGTTAAAACAACGTAATGCAGCTAATGATGCATGGATTGAAAAGGGTGATCTAGCAGCTGTGGATTGGGGCTTTATAAGAGCTACTGCAATTGGCTCAACTGTTCAAGCCTTCGATGCCAATACCGTCAAGAAAAACGTAGCCAACACATTCACAGCAACTCAAGTGCCTGATAACGGTACCGCCGCGGTATCAACTACATCAACCTACACATTCGATGGTGCGGACCAAATCCGAGAAGTGACACTGACTAATGCAATCACCGTTACGTTTGGCGCACCTACTGGCATCACAGAAAAGGCAATGTACAAGTTTATGCTAAAAGCTGGTGATACATCTGCGCGTGTATTTGCTTGGAATGCTGCGTTTAAGTTCCCGAATGCAACGCCGCCGTTAACTGCTGGTGCGGCTACTAACGGTGCTTACGACATTATTAGCTTTATCGGTGGCGCTGGTAACACGCTCATCTATGACGGTCACT